>Ga0268263_1000089_pt1 | contig 251008 bp, 256 predicted proteins | sample Biomet5_FD_190358 | JGI IMG/M metagenome (GOLD analysis project Ga0268263, IMG submission 190358) | Microbial communities from bioreactor (seeded with sewage sludge) at LBNL, California, USA - Biofuel metagenome 5 (SPAdes) (version 4) | ecosystem: Engineered > Bioreactor > Anaerobic >... | reverse complement strand
TGGTTCTCTTCCGTCACAAGGCCCCGTTCGGCGCGCCAACGCCGGCGGGGCCGCGCCGTTTCTAGCCGCCGGCGGAGGCCGCTTCCGAGTAGAAGGGCATCCAATCGCCGCCGAAGTCGTCGTACAACCGCTTGAAGCCCTTGAATTCGGGCGTGGTGACGTAGGAATTCAGCCAGGCCGTTTTCTGCGCGTCGAGCCGGCCGCCCTTTTGGAGCAGCTCCAGGAAATGCATGGCCCGGCCGAAACGGATCTCGGGCATTTCCGGCGCGGGCGCGGCCCGGTCCAGCAGCGGCATGGTTTCGGCGGCCGCGGCCAGTTCGGCCTCCTGCGCCGGCGTGAGGCCGGCGGGCGCGTTCGTCGCGCGCGCGGCGATCCCGGCCTCGGCCAGGGCCGGCGTTTCCCAGGCGTCCGCCGGCTTGGGCAGGGCCTGCACCTTGGCGGCCTCGACGCGCGCGCCGGCCAGGATCTCCTGGGCGATGTTCTTGACGTTGGCGTTTTTGGCGGCCTCACGCAGCATGGCCTTGCCCTCGGCCATGACCGCCTGTTGGCGGCGCTTGCGGGCCAGGGCCACCTCGCGACGCGAGACGCCCGTGATCTCCGGGCAAACGGCCTTGCAAATAAAGGGACCGTCGAGCCCGAACACGTAGATCGCGCCCACATCGGCCTCGTCCAGCTTCACCAGCACGTCGCGCCCCTCCAGGCCGCCAAGCGCCGGATGGTCGTACAGCGCGCCGTCCAGGCGGATGCCCTTCTTGGTCACGCGACGCGTGCCCTCGCCGCCGGGCGCGGGCAGCAACAGCACGTCCAGCGCGCGCTCGTCGGTAATGCGGCGCAGGGTGTGCGGCCACTCGACCGCCACCTGCCAGGGACTCTTGCCGTCCAGGCCGGGGTGCGGCCTGCGGCCGTACACGTCCTCGGTCCAGCGGTCGCAATACGTTTGCAGGTCCTCCGGGCTCATGCGCAGCTCCAGCGGTTCGCCGCCCTGGCGCATGATCCGCTGGGCGAAGCTGCGCCGGGCCTCGATGTCCTTGCGCTCGGCCACGTTGTGGCCCACGAATCCGGGCAGCAACTCCAGCAGGTCGTGGCTGAAGGTGCCCAGGGCGCGCTCAACGAAGGGCTTCTGCTGCGGTGAGAACGGCGCGCAGAGCGTGTGCCGGATCTCCAGCCCGAGGAACAGCTGCGTCATGTGCCGGCTCACGTAGTCCGAGCCGTTGTCGGTCTTGACCTCTTCGGGCACGCCCCAGGCCATGAGCGCCTGGCGCAGGGTGGCCGCCACGGCGGCCGAAGAGCTGGAGCGCGAGACGCGCAACGTTAAACGCCTGGTGAACACGTCGATGCAGCCCACCACGGTGTGGCGGCCGCCGTCGGACAGCAGCAGATCGCCGGGCGTGGAGTCCATTTCCCAGCGCTCATTCAGGCGGGTGACGTTCGCGGCGTCGCCGCCCGCAGCCATGTAGCGGTTGCGCCAGGCGTCCGGGTTCTTCACGGCCAGGAACAACTGCGCGTTGCGGGCGATCCAGCCGGCGTGCCAGCGCTGCACCGCGCGCAGGGTGGGCACTGCGCCCTCGCCGAAGCGCGCCAACAGCCCCTTGAGCAGTGCGTGGGCGGTGGCGTGCGGGTACTCTTTGAGCATGGCCAAACAAAACTCGGCCATGGCCGGGGTGCTGTCGATCTTGCCGGAGCCCTTGCGGTGCAACCCCTGCCGCCCGGCCAGACGGTCCAGGCCCTCGCGGTCCAGCGCCTTGCGCCAGTTGCGCAGGCTGCCGGCGGAGAGCTTGGCCGGCAGGGCCTCGCGAGCCCAATCGGGCAGCGTCGCCTGTCCGCTCCGGACGCGGACGCAGAATAGTTCGGTGCCGCGCCGGCGCGGCAGGCCGGAGGCGGCCAGGAAGTCCTCGCACAGCCGGACCGTGAGGGCGCGCGCCTCGGCCCGGCTCTTGCGCGCTTCGGGCAGCGCGGCGAAGGCGGAAAGCGCCGACTGGCGGCCGGTTTCCGCCGCCTGCGCCGCCAGTTCCTCGCGCAGCTTCAACGCCGCGGCCTCGGCGGATGCGGATGTCTCCGTACCGGCCAGGGCCAGACGTGTGGCGTCCGGCATGGAGGACACGATCCACTCGCGCCCGCCGCCGCGCCCGCGGCGTGGCCTGGACCGCCAGGATTCTCGCTTGGCGCGCTCGCGCACATTGCGCGGGGCGATCTCCAGCAGAGGGGCAAGCTCTGAAGACGAATAGGCGTCCTGGGCGCTACGCATCACGCCGCCTCCACCATGTCGTCGGGCAGGCTCAGGAGGCCAAGGGGGCAGCCCTGCGCCTGGAGAACGCCCAAAACGTTGCGGTTGTTCCGGCGGCCGTGGATGGTGTGGGATACGGTGGACGCCTTGACGCCCGCCGTCCGGGCCACGGCCTCGTTGGTGAGCCCGGTCTTCTTCATCCATTCGACGATGAGCCAGGAACGCCGACGGCGTCCGGCCCCCACGCGAAAGCTCATGACTCCTCCAGCATCTTCTTGCGCCGGCGCGCGGCCCGTTCTTCGAGGCACGCCCGGCCGTAATCCCGCATCTTGCGGTCCTCGGCCGTCATCACGTCGAGCCCGAGGGGCCGCATGAGCAGTCGGCAGGGGGCGGGATCGCCGGTGGCCAGGCAGAACACCACGACGGCGAGAAGCGACGGGGTGTGGTCGCGGTCGCCGGGCGAAAGCCACTTGTCGAGGGTGTCCTTGCTGACGGCCTGGGCGTTGCCGGCGGTGAGTCGTATTCCGGCCAGTTGCGCGATGTCGTTGATGCGATCCACCAGGATCTTGCGGCCAGCCGAATCTGCTCCCGCGGCGCGGTTCATGGCCGAACGCAGCGCGGGCACGAGCCCGGCCAGCCCGGCTTGGTCGTCCTGGAAAAGGGAAAGTTGTTTTTGCATAGCCGAACCGTCCACTCTGATTGGTCGCCGACGTCCAATTTTGGTTGGTCCCTGGACGTTGACCGGGGCTCATGCTTGGTCTAGTGTCATGTCGTGACAGTCTTTTCATGACAGCCACAAGCTTTCTTTGCCAAGTTTTGTTTGCTCGGTCAACAAGAAAAGTGCATCCAGGTTAAACTTTTCTTGCGGTCCGCGCCGCTGCAGCGCAACCCCCGGAAAACGCAGAAAAAATCAGTGATATTGCGAGGTGATCATGACATCCGAGTCGCCATCCGACACCGGGGAAAATACTCGGACGCCAAGAACGTTTGGTGAACGGGTGCGTCTGTGCAGGGATCTGGCGGGCATTGGACAGCAGGTCTTGGCAACAAAAGTTGGTGTCAGCCTGACCACAATTCAGAACTATGAGGGCGGCCAGTACCCGAAGGGCGAGCTCGCCGTGGCCCTGGCTAACGCCCTTGGCTGCTCCCTCGACTGGCTGCTCGCCGGCAAGGAGCCGATCTTCCCCGCTGAATCGGCGGAGCCGGCTCCGGTCTGCGACGTGGACTTCATGTTCGTGCCCATGGTCGAGGCCCGCGTCAGCGCCGGGACCGGCAGTTTCCAGACTGAGATCGGCAACGAACGGCTCTACGCATTCCGCTCGGACTTCCTGAGCCGCAAGGGCCAGCCGTCGCAGATGGTGCTCATGCGTGTTTCCGGTGACAGCATGGAGCCGGAGATCCGCCACGGCGACACGGTGCTCATCGACCAAGCGCAGTGCGATCCGCGGCCAGGCATGATGTACGCGGTGCGCGTGGGAGAGCTGATCTATCTGAAGGTGGTCGATTCCCTGCCCGAGGGCCTCGTGCTCAAGAGCATCAATCCGGCCTATGAGCCGCTCAAGGTGGACATGCGCGGCGACTTGGCCGACGGTGTGAAGATTCTAGGCAAGGTGATTTGGTGGTGCCGGGAGGCGAGATGAACTACTGGCTATATGCTGGAATATCCGCAGTTGGCCTTATCGTGGTAACAGCCAAACCTAGCCTGATAGTTAAGACGGGCCTTGTTAAGGCGGAAGACTTAACAAAGCGGAATATCCACATCTTACAGACTTTTTTTATTGCATTTTCCATTATTATGGTTGTGGTTGCGCTATCTACCCCCGCAGACATAGTCATTAAGCGGCAGTTGAACACGGCAGACACTAAGCGGAATGATATAACTCAATTCATCGCGAAGGTTGAAGAAGCCGAAGGTCCCGTTGAAATTTCTCACAGAATGTTAATCGAAGGTCTAAACGAACTTGATAAAATTGACTCAAAATATGAGTATATAAATGCACTAAAAACAAAAATTAAAAGGCTTTTTGACGCAGAGGCTCTTCATTGCAAGAGGGCATATGACAAAATAGCAGAGGTAAAAAAATCTGTTGACTCATCAAATATTGACGAACAATCAAAAATTAAATTCACGGCGATAATAGAAACAACATTAGAAGCCTACTCCATAAGGCAGAATGCCCTTATGACGGCAGCAAATTCAATAGATTCACTCCAAAACGATAGCAACTCTATACCAAGTTCACTTATAAAAAAGGCCATGGTCGAGGTAAAGAAGAGCAAAATGAAAAGCCAGGAAGCCGCAGCTATGTTGGCCGCACTTTGCTCGGAGCTCGGTATCTCGCCTGCTCAAAAATAACCGTCGCCCTTCACGCGCAGAACAAAAGTAAGCGTCACCCAGCACTATTCCGACTTGCCTCGAATTATCGCCCGTCATTCCCTCGGGTTCCCTTTGCCCACGCGGCTTTCCCGTCCCGTCTCATCCCGCAACATCCCGCCTTGTCCCGGTTCTCACTTGGCTAAGGCTAAGTGTCATGGCACACTTCGCGCAGGAGGCCGGCGTCATCGACCCCGCCGGAAGGGCCCTGTGGGACCACGACGAGTACATCCCCTTCTACCGGCTGCTGGAGGAGGGCGGCGTCAGGGGGCCGAAGGACACGGCCGGCATCGCCAACCAGCGCTCGGGCATCAGGACGCTCAGGGGCGGCGAGTCCAACCTCGGCGACCCCTTCGAGAACATCGTCCGCAACTTCACGCATCTGGTCGACGCGGCCGTGAAGAACCACGCCATGGAGCTGGCCATGAAAAACGCCGAAACCGTCGGCGCGGCGCGGCGCATGGCCCTGCGCTGGGAGGCCGTGCGGCTGCCCGCCGGCGAGATGCAGGCGGCCCTGCGCAAGGTCTTCGGCGACAAGGACGCCGTGTGGCCCATGAACGAGGCCCAGCGCGCCAGCCTGGCCACCGTGTTCCGGCTTACGCGGCCCCAGGGCAGGGACGTCGTCTCGGTCCTGCGCGAGGGCAAGCCCGTGTTCTATCAGGTCGACGACCCGCTGCTGCTGCGCGCCCTGACCGCCATGAACCAGGCGGTCATCGGCGGCTGGGCCATGCGCGGTGCGCGCTTTTTCAAGCGCGTTCTGACCACATGCGTCACCATCTCGCCGGAATTCATGGCCCGCAACCTCACGCGCGACACCATCAGCGCCTGGCTCGTGGACAATTCCGGCTCGTTCAAGCCGTTGCTGGGCTCGCTGCGCGGGCTGACCAAGACCCTGCGCGAGGACGAGGACACCGTGCACATGCTGGCGGCCGGGGCCAGCTTCCAGGGCGGCTACGCCATGGGCCACGATCCCGCCGCGGCCCGGCTGCTGACGGAACGGCTGCTGAGCCGGCACGGCATCAGCCGCAGCGGCGTGCTGAACACGCCGCAGAAGCTCGGCCGCTTCCTCCGGAACGGCTGGGAATGGTGGGAGGAGAAGGGCCAGGCCGTGGAGAACGCCACGCGCGCGGAAATCTACGCGCGGATGCGCGGGCGCGGGGCCTCGCACCTCGCCGCCGCCTACGAGGCCAAGAACATCATGGACTACTCCATGCGCGGGGACTGGCCGGCCATCCGCTTCCTCTGCGAGACGGTGCCCTTCTTCGGCGCGCGGCTCACCGGCCTGCACCGTCTGGCCAAGGGCTGGCAGGCCAACCGCCGCGCCTTCCTCATCAAGGGCGCGGCCGTGACGCTGGCCTCCGTGGCGCTGTTCCTGGCCAACCGGCGCGAGCCGGAGTTCGAGGCGCTGGAGGAGTTCGACCGCGACAACTACTATCACTTCTTCGTGGCCGGCGGGCATTTCCGTCTGCCCAAGCCCTTTGAGGTCGGCGCGATCTTCGGCACCATTCCCGAGCGCCTGACGCAGCTGTTCGTGGACGACGAGGCCACGGGCGAGCTCTTCGCGGAGCGCATGGGGTACATGCTGACGCAGACCTTCAACGTCGGCTTCCCGCAGTTCGCCGCGCCCTGGGTGGAGGAATACGCCAACCGGAGCTTCTTCACCGGCCGGCCCATCGTGAGCCGGCGGCTGGAGCGGCTGGCGCCCGGCGAACAGCGCGAGCCCTGGACCGGGGCCACGGTCTCGGCCATCGGCCGTGCGGCGGACGTCAGCCCCAAGCGCCTGGAGCATCTCGTCAACGCCTTCTTCGGCACGCTGGGTCTGTACGTCCTGGCGGCCACGGACATGGTGGTCCGGGAGGCCACGGACGCGCCGGAGCAGCCGGACGCCCGGACCTCCGACCTGCCGGTGCTGCGCAGCTTCTATCGCGACGGGCCGCCCCGGAACACCCGGCAGGGCGCGGAGCTGTACGACATGCTGCGCGACGTGGAGACCACCTACGACACGGTCATGGAGCTGCGGCGCACGGGCGACCTCGAGCGCGCCCGGGAGCTCAGCGCCGAAAAGCGCAACACGCTGGCCCTGCGGCGCGGGGCCGCCTGGGTGGAGAAGCGCTTGGCCGAGTTCGACAGGGCGAACCGACAAATCACAGCGGACCCGCTGCTGGACGGCGAGGAGAAACGCCTCCGGCTGGATTCCCTGGCCGAGCGGCGCAACGAGTTCGTGCGCCGCGCCCACGACAGGCTGCGATCGCGCCTGCGGGAGTAGCCATGCAGGGCGCGCTGGCGTTCGACGACTCCTGCCTGTCCCGGCGCGCGCGGCTCAGACTGTGGCTGCGCCGGCGGGGCTATCCGTCCCTGGCCGCCCTGGCCAGGGACATGGGCGTGCACCCGACCTATCCGGGCAAGCTGCTGTTGAGCCGCACCGAGGCGCTGACGCCTGAGCGCCGCGCCTGGCTGCTGAAGCGGGGCTGCCCGGAGGAACTGATGTAGAAAATACTGATACCTCAGAGAACTCGGTGGGTTGAATCTGTTATAGGACAAACGTCTGAATGATATTTGCTAAGCTAAACAAGTTGGTTGATAGCTTGGGCTGTCGTTTCTCGGCATATTCGTATCTATGGCTTTTCCTCATTTTTTTATTTAGAGAAATGGCGTAGCCCAAATTGAGTGAGCGTCTGGATTGGCTAACCCTGTGCCGACGTCTTGCGCGCTCATCGACTATTTCCCAAGGCATGGAGAGGGAGTTTGATGGAACATACTTATAATGTTCATTTTAAGGCACGAGCCCATATCCTACGCCTGCTCGGCGATCAACTGATCGGCAACGACCGATTGGCGGTCTTTGAGCTTGTCAAAAACGCCTATGATGCTGACGCGACAAGGGTGACCGTCACTCTGAAGATGGAAGGTGAAAATTCATCCATCACGGTTGCGGACGATGGCTGCGGAATGACACTTGATCAGCTGCGCAATGGGTGGCTGGAAATTGGTACAGACTCAAAGCGTGGAGACAACAGAAACGCTTGGAGCAGCCGGTTCAAGCGAGTGCCCCTTGGCGAAAAGGGCGTTGGCCGTTTGGCTGCCTGCAAACTAGGGGACCGGCTGAGTCTCACCACCCGAGCAAAGGGACAGCCGGAATATCACATGAATATCGACTGGGCTAAATTGATCGACCACCACGATTACATTGAAAAAATTGGGATCGACATCCAGCAAAGGGATGAGCCCAAAAAATTCACGGAGAAAGAGACAGGGACCAGGATACGCATTTTGAAGCTCCTCCGGTCAGAGTGGACTCGCGGCGAAGTCCGCGCTCTCAAGCGGATGCTCACATCATTGACCAGTCCATTTGATGCACCGGACAGCTTTGCTGTCCAGCTCAAAGTTCCTGGCTACGAGGAATGGCTGGAAGAGCTTTTTGAACCTGGGGACATCCTTGCTCAGGCCGTATGGAACTTTTCGTTCAACATCGACGAGAACGGCGGCTTCACCTGGAATTACCGCTTCAACCCGCCTCACCGTTTCAAGAGTCTCAAGCCGAAGGATGCTTCCAGCGTTCCAGGCGAGCGCCTCGAAATGTCAGATAAGGATCCCTTGTGGGATCGGAAAAAGGTTCACTTGGACTCAGGGTTCCTTAGGGGAATTGGCTCCATAAAAGGACAGTTCCATGTCTACGATCGACGCCCTAAGGTTCTCAACCTGACAGGGAATGCAAGTCAAGTTAAGCCGTTCCTCAACGAGCAAACGGGAGTGCGCTTATACCGGGATGGCATTCGCGTCTATAACTACGGGGAGCCCGACGATGACTGGCTCGGTCTCAATGCGAGTCGCATCAACCGACCTAAGTACAAGATGGGAACCAATTCTGTCATCGCCGCTTTGTATATCCGCAACTCAAGCACATCGGGTTTGCACGAAAAGACAAACCGGGAAGGTTTTGACGAAAACGAATGCTTCATACGATTCCGCACGGTCGTGCAAAACATTGTTGAATTTCTGGATCGGCTGCGCCGCCAGGATCGCGAGAGCTTGGACCAAGCCATCAAGGGGGAAGCGCCAGCGCTGACGACGAAAATTGAACGCTTTGAGCAGACGGTGAGTGCTCTACGCGAGACGATGAAGAAGCATCAGCTGGAGAAGGAACTCGGACCCAAGATCGATGTCATTGAGAAGGAATATAACAGCCTGCGCGAAGTTGCCATGTCTGCCGGCGCTGCGGGTATGAATATTGCGGTCATCTTCCATGAAGTTGAGCGCGAGGTCCGTGGTTTGGATGCCGCCATTCGGAACAGGGACTCGGCGGACAGTATTGCGCAACATGCCAAACATTTGGTCCAGCTGCTCGAAGGTTTTGCTCCCTTGTTGAAGAAAAATCGGCAACGGCGGGTGAAGGCAAGCGAAATTTTGTCTCAAGTCAAATTCCTCACGGAGAGGCGGTTCAGCCTTCATAACATCACACTCAGCTGCCCTGTCCTGACCGGCGAGGATACGGATTTCGATGTGTATGGGGCGGATAACCTCTATCTGGGAGCGATCCTCAACCTCGTGGACAACGCCATCCACTGGTGCAAGAAGCGCCGCGAATTGGATGACCAGGATAAGCAGATGGCCATTGCCATCAGGACTCTGCCGGATTGGGCTGAGGAGGGCCCAAGCCTTGCTGTCATCGACACTGGGCCAGGATTTGAGATTGATTTTGAGGAGGCCGTGAAGCCTTTCGTCTCCACCCGAGCAGGCGGCATGGGGCTGGGGTTGTACTATGCCAGCTTGGTCATGGAATCTCAGGGGGGGGCAGTGATGCTCGCTGACATCTCTGAACTTGACCTTCCTAAGGTCTACGATGGCGCGGCGGTCATCTTGCGCTTCAGGAGGAAATGAGCATGTTCCCTTCGGCAAAAGTTCTGGCGATCGACGATGATGAAGCGGATCTGAAGATGATTCGGGATGGGCTGGATGCGGTAGGAATCGCCTGTGTACCGATTCTCTTCACACTTGGTTCACCCGACCCGGAGCCTACCCCAGGGGTTCGGATCGTCTTTCTTGATCTTAACCTTGTGGGTGGGCCCACGGATACTGCGCAACTCGCAGATACTCTTGGGGCGACGCTGAAACAGTATCTCGCACCAAGCCCATACCTTCTGATTTTCTGGTCAAAAGAGGCGGAGCGTGTGGATGATGTTGTGAAACTATTGAGCACGCGGTGGGAAGATGCTCCTGCTCCGCTTGCAGTTGGAGTTATGGACAAGACGGTCCTCTCTTTGCCGGAGAAGACAGCTGACAATTATGGCTCACAGCTTGAGGCCATCAAAGAAAGTATTCTGCACGAGGTTGCCAAGTCTCCGCAGTTATGGGCTCTACTGTGTTGGGAAGCTCAGCTGGCTGAATCCGCAGGGAAAGTCTTTGGGGAACTGTCTAAACTTGCTGCGGGTACCAACCCCTGGGATTTTTGCGCAGTGGAGGAGCGGTTCAGGACCATTCTAGGAAAAATCGCTCGTGAGTCTGGCGGAGTTCATGCTGACGAAAATCTCGCTAAAGCTATACAGCGAGGGTTGGCTCCACTTCTCGATGATTTCATGGGGGCAACTCCAACAGATGAAAGCTATGATGAGGCATGGAAGGCGGCGACACCCGTTCCATTAGGACCCTGCGGACAGCTCCCGGAAGATGTGAGTATTGCACAATTGAACACAAGATATTTGTTTGACCTTGTCGTCCCTGCGAAGGAAGAGCGAGGCGCTTTGGTTGGGATTCCAGATGATGTGACTTGGGAGACATACTTCGGTTGCGACCGTGAGCAATTGATCAGTCTGTCCCTCAATCTTAAGGACATGACGGATGCCCCTGGAGCGCTGAATACGTGTCGCTGCTTACTGCTTGAATGCAGCGCGGCCTGTGATTATGCCCAAGAGAATGAGCGCCTGTTCCGTTATATGTTTTGCACATTGGTCCCATCAAGCAAGTTGAAGACCAAGAAAGGCAAGAAGTGGGTCAAGGAATGCCACCAAGGTATCTACCGTTTCCCCATTTTGAGAATCGACGATGAGGATGTCATCCTTGAAGCCAACTTTCGCCACGTGCTGGGAATCCCATCGGGACACACGCTTCTAGGTGAGCCTCTTCTCCGTGTTCGCTCTCAAGCTTTGGATGCCATGCTACAGCGATATGCCTATCACACATCCAGGCTTGGTCTTTTGAGCTTTCATTAGCGACATGTCTGGCATTCCAAATCCCAGAACTCCGAGACGGCATGATGGCGACATCATGTCGACGGAAACCCGCAGCAAAGTCATGTCCCGAATACGGGGCAAGGATACAACTCCAGAACGGGTGATGGCTTCGCTTCTGGAGTCGCGCGGAATTCAATGGGAGGGGCATGTGCGAAGCCTGCCAGGCTGCCCAGACTTTGTCTTTGCTGAGCAGCTGGTGGTGGTCTTCGTGGACGGGGACTTTTGGCACGGTTGGCGGTTTCCGCTCTGGAGGCATAAACTCCAGGAAAAGTGGGCTGCAAAGATCGCCGCAAATCGGGGACGCGACCAAAAGAACCACCGTCGACTGCGGAGGTTGGGTTGGGCTGTAATCCGAATTTGGGAGCACCAGCTGAAAAAGACTCCGGAGGCTTGCCTGGAGCGGGTTCTGTGCGCCTTGAATGCACCCGCCCATGTGCCCGTCTGACGCAGGAGTCTGGACATGAGGACAACAACCTGGCAATGTCCGCCCATGCCAGTCAGGGTGCTTGATCTCTTCTGTGGCGGGGGTGGCAGCAGCCGTGGTGCCGCCATGGCCGGAGCCGAAATCGTTTGTGGGGTTGATGCCAACCCCCTCGCTATAAACGTTTACAACGACAATTTTCCCGGTTGCGGGGTGGTTGGTTGGATTACGGGTGAGAGTGACCCCGGCCTGTTGGATGCCTATGGGCCGTTTGATATGCTGCTGGCTTCCCCCGAATGCACGAGTCACACCTGCGCCAGGGGACGCCGCGACCCAAGCGACGCCAGCCGTATGACCGCATTGCACACACTGAGGTATGTGCAGCATTTTGTGCCACGTTGGGTGGTGATTGAAAATGTTGTCCAAATGACGAAGTGGGATCGGTATCTAGAACTCCTGAGCGGGCTTGAGCGCTTGGGGTATGCCGTGACCCCCCAGGTTCTGGACTCCTCGTGGTTCGGTGTGCCGCAGAGCCGGCACCGTCTTTTTCTCCTCTGTGAGCGGGGCAAGAAGCCGCAAGAGATCATCCCGACATGTCAACGGCCAGTCCCTGCCTCCGTCATTTTGGACCCTCCCGGAATATGGAAATGCACTCCTCTTGATAACGGACGCCGGGCAAAAGCCACTCTGGAAAGAGCGGGCAGGGCGATGAAGTGCCTCCCCGGTGATGAGGATTTTTTAATTGTCTATTACGGCAGCGATGCTGCGGGTGGCTGGCAGCGACTTGATCGCCCCTTGCGGACGATCACAACTCTTGATCGATTCGGATTGGTTCAGCGGGCAGCAAACGGACCGACTTTGCGAATGCTGCAACCTCGCGAACTTCAGCGCGCGATGGGGCTGCCAAGCGAACATGTGATACAGCGCGGATTACGGCGTGATCGTGTCAGAATACTCGGGAATGGGGTTTGCCCTCCTGTGATGGCGGCAATTGTCCGGTCGCTTGTGGTTGAAGAGAGAAAAATTCTGGATCAATTTCCACGCAAGGCCAACGTCCAGGAACGGGCCGCTGCGGTCTGAATGGCCGACACAATGAACAGGCGTTTGTGCGCTGCCATAGCGTACATGGTCGCGCCCGTCGGCAGTGGAGCGGACGTGCGCATCAATCTCACCCTCCCAACAAGGATGCCAATGCGTTCTGAGCTTGTCTGTGAGGGCGGAGACTATTCTTCTGGAGTTTTGGATTTCTCGTAGGGGCCCAGGAACCGCGAGCCATTGAAGTGCATCAGGTGCGTTGGCGCATCCGCGGCCCAAACCTCCGTCTCCCAGGCGATTTCTGTCACATATCGGCCCATTGTCTGGCGGCTTGGAAAAGCCGTCACATAGACAAGGCCCGCTGTCGAGTCCGCGAACAGCGCCGCCAATTCCGCATGGCGTTTGCCATCAACGGGGCCGTGGCTCGTCACCGCCTCCACTAAGATCAGCCAGTTCTTCTCGGCGAAGTAAATCACAACGTCAGGCATTTTGCCGTGCGAGTCCACGGTCACGCCCAACTCAGCAAGCAGCTTCTCGTTGAAGTACCCCCACTTCTCCCCTGTGTCGCCCACGTAGATGAGCGTGCCGCCTGGCAAGAAGCGCGGGGCGAACTCTCGAATAATGCGCGCGATCAACTCGCTGTGCTCGCCAGGGCTTATGTTGATTGTTTGCCCATCCGCGATGGTAACGGGGATCATGGCGAGTTTGCGTTCCTGGGCGTACTGCGCCGCAAGGGTCTGTCGCTTGGCAAGATAGTCCCGCAGGTCGGACTTCCAGGCCGCCGCGCCATACGTGCGCAAAAGCGCCAACGCATCCGGAGCGATGCGGTAGACCGTCTTAGGGCTGTTTACCGGGCGGGCCGGGTCGTCGGGGTTGAGGAGGACGATGCCGGCGGCGACAAGCTGATGCATGGTCTGGCGCCGAAACGTTTCCCGCGTGTTGGGGGCGTATTCCTTCTGGTAGTGCTCCCTCGCCCAATCCATGATGGGGGTAATGCCCATCAGCGGCTCTTCCGCTTCGCTCCAAGGTTTGGCGGGGGTGAGATTCAACAGCGCCAGAAGGCAGAGCGCGGAACGTTCGTTTTGCTGCGCCCGCGGCATGCCCAAGGTCTTGAGGATTGAGTTCGCCTCATTGATGTGCCGAGTGTCAGCCTCTGCCATCGTCCGATGCCTCCAGAAATTTCGTGAGCGCAGCCGGCGTCAGCTTCTCGCCCCGCATCGTCGCTTCTCCAATGGCGATGAGTGCTGACCGACTGGGGTATTTCATGTTGCGCAGATCCGTGGCGTTGACCTGGGTATGCCCATTGAAGCGTCGGAACGCCTCGTCCACAGCCTCCGTGTTCAGAAACGCGGCCAAGCCCCTTGCCAGGGCCTCGGGGAGGCCGTGCCTCGATTCATGGAACACGTTGAGGTGGTTCTCGAAACCATAGCTCGACACACCTGGAAACGCCTCAGGGGTTATGATGCCCGCAACGATGCGCCGCTTCTCTTCCTTGGACGAGAATCGCCTGACAACGCAGTAGCAGCCAGCTGGGTAAAGCATTTTCTCCGTGGCTGGACTGTTGACGATTGCGTTTGGTTTTTTGTGGCCAAGTTTTGGCCATTCGATGGTCTGCCCGGCGAAGTGAGCGGGGTAGAGGAGGGGAACGCAGCCGTCTTCCGGCATGTCCCGTAGGTTCTCACGTGTCCTGAAGTCCACTACTGGGCCGGTCGAGACCGCGACGCCGATTTCCGCCAGGCCATGCTGAGGCGTGTACGCCTGCTCATGGCCGGTGGTCTCCTGGGCTGTCGGCACGTGGATGAAGCGTTCCGGGTCAACAGGGGACACGATTTGCTCAAACGGGAAGGTGTTTGCGAGCAAGTCGTCGAAGGCGTCATCGCGTGATGTTGAAACGATGACGTCGCCTTGGCGGCCAGCGCGTTCCAGGTGAATGATGACGTTTTCCTGCAATACCTTATCTTTTTTGAACGCCTTATTCCGCGTTTGGAAAAGGTGCACCCGCCGAATGGCGGCGCGAGCAAGAACGTAGTCCCGAAATGGTCTGTAGTAAGGTCCATTGCAGAAGCTGCGCGGAATGATCGCCACCAGTTGGCCGCCGGGAGCCATCAACTCAAGGGTCAGGGCGACGAACGCGGTGTACAGATTCACCGTTTCAATGCCAATTTGCCGAAGAATGTGCCGGTGCCTGGAAGCGCTGCTGATTTTCTTGTACGGTGGATTGAGAATGGCATGGGTGAAGCCGCCGTCGGCGACGGCACAACGCTGCGTGGCGAGCAACACAAAATCGCCAGCAACAATCTGAAAGCGGAATTGCCCGTGCGCGCTGTGCTCAGCCAGGGCCGGAAGAAGGGCGGAACGCATTCTCGGGTCGAGTTCGAAGGCTTCAAGCTCGACGGCGTTGAAGGTGAGCCCGTCCCGTCGTTCCCAGCGTTCCAGAAAGGCGCAAGACAATGCGCCACGCCCAGCGCCGGCATCGAGCAGGCGGCAGGTGTCCAGGGCGCTCGGAGGGAAGAGGGAGGCCATGAAGTCCGCTATGGATTGCGGGGTCATGTACTGGCCAAGGTTGGATTTGCGGTGCTGGTCTGTGGGGAACTCCCCAGGGGCATCAGCGTAGGCAGTTCTTGATTCAGGTTTCACGCGTGCTTCTACCTTGGCGGATAAGTCCACGGGAAGTTAAGGCTACATCTTAAAAATGGCATTTTCAAAATCGTTTGTCCAGAAAGCAGTGAGATAACGTGCGTTCACTTTCTCATGCCGTGTGATTTCAATGTGTTGTTGGTTATTGTTCTTGTCTATCGGTGAACATATGCGGTGTATCTTTAGTGTGTTAGCAATAGCGATAAGATAGCGTTGTAATTTAAAAAGCAAGCTTAATTACTTTTGAAAAGATATATATACAGGTAGATATTATGAGAAAAGAAATGATTCCATTTTCTGTTGCTCGCTTTGCTTCTCTAATAAATATAGCCCTATCGTGTTGTAAATGCATCATAACAATCAGTTCGTTTAAACCACTTTTTAGAATAGTATCTTTATCTGTATACTTGACGTAATTATTAAATTCATCTGTTCGAATTATGTCGCTACTTTCGTCATAAAATTTATTTAAAGTTAGTCTTGCAGAAAACAAAATTCTTTGCGTATTATTATATTTTTTCCCAGTAAAAACTGAAGACATGCATTTTGCTAAAGATTTTGTAAAAAAATAAATAGTAACAACAAATAGAGCCAAAAAACTTTGGTTGTTATTAACAGCTTGTAACAAAAAACTATTTACAATAATTCCAAATAACGTTAATAAAAAAGCATTAACAGCCATTATAAGTTTAGAACAAGAAAGTAATGTATCTCGATTGCTACGATGTAAAGCGATTAGTGAAAAAAGTAGCTCAAGCTTCTTGTCCATTAGAGCGTTATGCCTCTCTGCCCAGGTGCTTCGTGAGTTAACTTATCCTAGCCCGCTGCGATTAACTTACTGTGAGGCCGAAGTTCTTCACAACTACTTTCCTGTCTTTCTGCCACAAAAGCTGCCAATAGTGCTGCAAACTGCATGCTGTCAGTAAAGCAATATCACTTTGAATGTTGTCTGGTTTAAAGTCTTTTATGCTTTCAGATGAGCCCTCAGCGTAGCCAGTACGTCAACTGATGTGGCAGGGAAATTGGTTCACTCAAGATAGCATGTCAATAGAGGAGACTCCTGCCAATCAGTGGCCTCGGAGTGCTAAAAAAGGACAAAATGGTGGATGATGAGAATTTTAAATAACATGTCGCATCAAAGCGTAGGCGAGTCGGGCGGCCAAAGGACGCGCGAACAGATATACCAGAGCTATGCCTCCAAAGGCGAAGAGCAGGCTCCGAAGTCCGCCAAAAAACAGTGCCCCAGCACACCCTGCAAGTGTGAGGACAGTAAGCACAATCATAACCTGTAAGTTCGAAGCACCGCACAAAAAAGCGTTCACCACAAGAAGAAAAAACAGAAACGTAGGAATCAAAGCCACCAGCACGTCAGTCATCGTGCCTTTCCTCCCTTAATCACACGGAATCATCGCCCGCGGCCAGTTTCCGGGCAGCGGCCGGCGAGCTGTTCTCCTCCGCCCGGGGCATATCGGCCTGAGGCGCGGAGGCTCCAGTACCTCCCCGCCTCTGAGCGAGCTTGTCGATTTCGCCGTCGACCATGGCGCGGACGGCACGCAGCTGCTCCAGCTCATCAACTCCGGACTCGGACATCAACAGGGCCACCTGGTTCACACGCTGGGCAAGGGGGTGTTGCAGCGCCTGATTCTGGTGGTCGGCCAGCATCTCGCCTTCACCGGTCAGCAGCCAGTGGGCATTGAGATTGTACGCTTTTACCCAGGCGGCCAAAGTCTTTTGGTTCGGGAGGGTGTCGCCCTTTAGATAGACAGAAACAGTTTGCGCCGAAATTCCGCCACCTTCCGCGATGGCTTGTTTCGTGAGCTTCAGGGCGTGCGCAATTTGTTCAAGTCGTTTGGAAAAGTTCGCCAACTCTGTTTCCTTGGATATTATCCAAAAAAGCATTGGCTGAATCACATAAAACATGGACAAAAGGGTTGCGCGAAACATTCCAACCCAGGGAAAACGACATATGGAATCGACGTTGAGTGCTACCTCAATTGAACCCACGAGGCAAGAACTGTTGAGGCTGTGGCTGGACCGGAACCATGGCTCGTTCCGCCGTCTCGGCAGGCGTCTGAAGCTGACCGGCGTCTCCGTGGCGCGCCTGTGCGACGGGGAAACCATGCCGACCGGTCGCAGGCAGCAGCTGCTGGACCTTGGCGTGCCCGTGGAGCTGCTGCCGCCCGGAGTGGACCAGCGGCCGGGACGCAAACCGAAGCGCCGGCGGGATGGGACGTGTCCCGGCGCGGTCGTCTGCAAGGGGTAGGAGGGACTGGCGATGCGGTGGTTGCGGGACTGGCTGGGACGACTGTGCGGCGCGGGACCGCAGGGCGCGGGGCCGCGCTTGTGGTTCGCGGCGCGCCGGCAGCCGCTGGAGGGCTTCCTGTCGTTCTACGTCAGCGACCCGATGTTCGCCGACATGCGGGACCTCGTCGGCGGCCGGGACGTGAGCCGCCTCGTGCGCTCCAGCGTGGCGCTGGGGCTCGGCCTGTACGGCGAGCGCCCGGAGCTCATGGCGTATTTCGACAGCCGCGCGGCGCAGCAGCGCCACGTCACGTGCTGTTGTTCCGTGACGATGTCCGACCGCGTGGTCCGCGTCGCGCAGGGGCAGCAGTCGCGTTTTCTGCGCGCGTCGGTCGAGTTCGGGCTGCTCGTGTTTCGTGCGCATCCTGGACTTCTTTCTAGCCTGGACGAACGGCAACCGGAATAGCAGGGCAGGGGGGGGGCGGGACGGTTTCCCCCGTCGTGAGGAGGGCGTCAGCATGGCAAAGAGGAAAGTGAAGGCCGAGGAACTGACGCTTGACGAGGCGGTCAAGCAGGCCGGTCCCGCCAAGGTCCGGATTCTGGGCAGGTTTCTGCCCAAGCTCCCGGCGATGATCGCCCGGTGCGAAGTGGAACGGCTGACCGGGGGGCTGGTGAGCCAGAAGACGGTCGCCTATGACGACTGCATGGGCCTGGGCCCGCGGGTCCGGATAAAGTTCCGGCAGAAGGTGGTCTACCCCGCGGAGTATTTTCTCGAATACCTGGAGTCGCGGAAGGTCAAGGTCATCGTTGTCCAGTGAGCGTGGCGCCCATCCGCGTGGCGAGTTCCTCGGCGAGGTGGACGTATTTCCGGGTGGTGGAGAAGTCGGCATGCCCAAGACGGCGCAGCACGAGGTAGAGGTCGTGAGTCTCCATGTAGAGCATCGTGGCGTATGTGTGTCGCAGCGTGTGCGGGGTGATGCGGAAGCGCGGGTCGGTCACGCCGTCGTTGAGGCCGCTCCGGGCCGCAATCCGCTTGAAGACCCGCGTGAAGGCCCCGCCGTCGCGCGAGCCGTCGCGGCCGGGGAAGAGGTACGGGGACTCGGCGGTCGCCGCCCTGGCCCGTCTGACCAGCATTTCGCGCGAAAGCTTCGGGAAGACGACGCGGTTGCGCCCGCCCTTGGTGTCCACCACGTGCAGGCTCTCGCCCTCGCCGACGACGTGCTGCGCGGTGAGCGCCAGCAGCTCGGAGCGGCGCAGCCCGCAGTCGTAGGCCACGAGAATCATGTCGTGCTGCTCCGGATAGTCGGGCAGGGCGGCCGCCAGCAGCTGCGCGAACTCCGCCGGGGTCAGCACGCGCAGCCGCGCGTTGTCGATGACGGGCATGCGCACGCCGTAGCCCTTGCGCCGCGTCAGCTTGGCCGGATTCGCGCCCGTGAACATCGGCTCCTGCGAGACGGCGGAATCGAAGGGCGTTTCCCGCGCGTAGTTGAAAATCTGCCGCACGAGGGCCAGGCACTGGAGCACGGTGGCGGGGGAGAGCGGCCGCTTGGAGTTCCTGGAGATGGTCCGGTCCAGGCCGGCCTTGAGGTCGATGAGCAGGGACGTGGAGATTTCCGTCAGCAGCCGGTCGCCGAGGGGCTTTTCCAGGTGCCGCCCGTAGCGCCAGGCGTCATCGGCCCAGGTCTTCTTGGACTGCCGCGCCCAGGCGAGGTAGCGTTCGGCGACCTAGCCAAAGGTCAGGCTGCGCCTGTCCGCCTCGGCCTCTTTGGCCTTCCTGGCCAGCAGATTGCCCGCCCGGAGCTCGCACAGAGTCGTGGGGCCCTCCCCGGTGCGGATGTTCTGCTTGAGCTCGCCCAGGAGCTGGGCGGTGCGTTCCAGCGTCCAGCCCTCGCTGACCCAGCCGAGGCCTTCTTGCCGGCGGCCATCGGGGGACGTATAGCGGAGCGTCAGGTAGCGGTCGGGATGCGGTCCGTTTTTGCGGGTCGGGTGTTCGCGGTAGTAAACGCCGGGCTGCCTGCTGCGTTTCCAGGATGCCATCCGCTGTCTCCAATTTCATGGAATGAAGGGAGAACAAGACGGAAGCTTTGTATCCATTTTCATGAACCATGTCCATGAAATAGGGTCAAGATGGAATAAGCCGGAAAGTGCCTTTTCAGGATTCCTAATCCTGGTGTCGCAGGTTCGATTCCTGCCGGGGGCACCAAAGAATTTCGGGCAGTTAGCGTACAAATCAACGCTGACTGCCTTTTTATTTTCCCCGAGTGTGTCGGCAATAGTAGTCGACTTCGCGCAGGAGGCCGGCGAACCGTTCGACTCCGGCAGGCCCGCAACGGCCGTAGCGCGGCGGCCCGACATCCTCCCACCGCTAGGCGAGAGCGCCTATTTATTCGCTAAACGCTTTTCTTCTTCCGTCAGCGGACAGATGCCGCATCTGTCGAAACCCAAGATGTAACTGCAGACATCGCTGCAAACGGGCTTCCAGTCTTTGGCGAGTTGTTCCGCGCGCTGACGTTCCCCGGTCGTGGCTCCGAGGATGTTCTTCTGAAGCGAGAAGGCCGCATTCTGGTTCGCGCGGCTTGCAAGAATCAGGTATTTCAGCGCCTGTTCCTTGTCGCGTTCGGCGTAATAACTGGACAAGCTGAACTGCGCGCCGATGTGGCCGCGGTCGGCCGCGAACTTGGTCCAGATGATGGCATGGTCAATGTCGCCCTGCGTCTTGTAGAGGAATCCTACCAAGCTCTGCGCTTCCACATGACCGACCCGGCCGGCCTGTTGGCCTGCATAGATGGCGGTCTCGACGTTGGGGGAAAGCTTCCACGCGTAGTGTTGGGCAAATTTGTAGCAGGCGTTCGGCTCACCCTTTATGAATTTTGAGTGCAATTCCGGCAGGGAGGACATGTCGTCGGCGATGGGGTCCGTCGGCGGCTGGGCGGCCGCCGTAAACGGCAGCAGACAGAACAGCAGCGCTGCGAGCGTTGTGCGTGAGGCGCGGATGATCATTGTTGCCCCCTGTGTGGGTTCAAAGCGTTTCCTCCGCCAGCACGGGCCGTTGATTCAGCCGGTAAGGGGGCGGCAGTCGACGCGTATCAGCCGCGCATCACCGCGGCATGAGCGCGAACACACCCCAGCCGAGGTATTCACGGGCGTATGTGGCGAAGCGCACGGGTGCCGAGGTCAGTTCGGCCCGGACCTCTTTAGCGAAGTCATCATCGGGTTTCGCTTCGAGCCAGCGACGCATCGTGAGCCACTTGGCCGCCTCGTACCTGTCCCAGCCGTCTTGGTCGGCCAGAACCATTTCCACGACGTCGCAGCCGAGGTCGCCGAAAGACGCGAGAAGCTCCGGAAGCAGGAGGAAGTCCGCGATGGCTCCGGCGCGGCAGCCCTGGGCGACCTCTTCTGTCAGCGGCGATTGCCGCCAGTACGGCTCGCCGATGAGGATGAGCCCTCCCGCGCGGAGACTTTTGCCGAGAAGCTCAATGGTGCCGGCCACTCCCCCGCCGATCCATGTGGCGCCGACGCAGGCGGCCACGCCGACCTTTTCGTTGGTGACATAGCCGGCGGCGTCGCCGTGGATGAATTCGACCCGATCGGCGACGCCGAGTTCTTCAGCACGGAGTTTGGCTTGTGCGGTGAACAACGGGCTCATGTCGACACCGACGCCGCCGATGCCGTACTCTCGCGCCCAGGTGCACAGCATTTCGCCCGAACCGCTGCCGAGGTCGAGCACGCGGGTTCCCGGCTCCAAGCGCAACGCCGCGCCGAGAGTGGCGAGCTTTTCGGACGTGAAAGGATTATGGATGCGATGCGCGCTTTCGCTGATGGTGAAGATCCGTGGAATGTCCACAGCAGAAACTCCTTTGTGTGCATGGTGCGCCACGGTTCCGCCGGAATGGGGCGCAAGGCGAAGATTTCAGCGTCAAGGCGGCGGCAATATGCCCGGTCAGAGAGACGGGACTCATAACGCCGCGTGGCCAGGGATTTTGACAAAGCCGTTGAGGCAAATTTCGGCACCGAGCCGCGATCTGCATGCCGCAGCGCTGCATGGCGAACGCTACAGGAATCGCCTCCGCTGGGCAAGAACTGCGCGGCGGCGTACGGGGCGGCCCCATGCGGTGCGCATGAAAAAGCCACCCGAAGGTGGCTTTTCCAAAGGTCTTGACCCTTATGTCGTCGACTTGCGGAGGCGCGGCCGCTGTGGTCCCGTCCCGCCTGCCTGCGGCAGGGGCCGTCCGTTAGTGCTTGAGGTACCGGAAGTACATCAAGCAGCCCAGACCGGCGAGAACGACCACGGCTCCGGCGACGGCGCCAATCTCAGCAAGCATGATTTTCTCCTCGGGTTCCGCCCGGTTTTGCGGCAGGCGGCTTTCGTCGTCCGCCATGTTCGCTCGTCCCGGGAGTGGGGCGGGCGCATGCTTCTCAGCCGCTTTCCTTGCGGTCGCAGCCGAGCAGTATTCCATCGTAAAGCCCCGCGAGGTGCTTTGCTGCGTCATAGTCGCGCTTGAATTCCGAAAGCTTGAGCCGGCCCACGCCGTGCAGCGAGCCGAGAATCATGTAAGCCATGTCGTGCGTGTCGTTCAGGGTGAATTCCCCGGACGCGACGCCCTGTTCGAGAATTTCCAGAATGCGGCCGTAGAGGTGTTGATAGAAACCGAGCGCGGTGGCGCCTTCGGCCGCGGCGATGCTCTGGTAGAGGAACTGCGCCCCTTCGGGCACGGTCTCCAGGAATTCGAAATGGAAGCCGATGAGTTGGTGCAGGCTCTCCAGGGCCGTCCTTCCCTGCGCGCGCGCGTTCAGGGCGGCCATGTAGCCTGAGTCGAGTTCCTCGGCGATGGCCCGGATGATGCTCTGCTTATCCTTGAAATAGTAGAAAAGCAGACCCTTGGCGACGCCGGCCTTGGCGGCGATCTGGGCGATGGTCGCAGCCCTGACGCCCTTGGCGGCGACAAGGCTTCTGGCTGCATCGAGAAGCGCGCGACGGCTCTTCATGCCCGCTCCATTTGACCGTTTGGTCAAGCTGTATGTAAGGTCATACCATTCCCTTTGTTTGTCAAGCCTCGCGCTACGGAAAGAAGGACGTGCGCAGTCGAATCGCGCAGGTTGTGAATTTTTGCGCATGCGTTGGGCGCTGACGGAGCCGACGGAACTCGGGGGGATTCCTGCTGCGGCGGAAGGTCCGCCCTTCCGCTTGCCCTGTATTGTCCGATCGCGTAGGAAACAGAAATGGATTTGCTGCGCGTCATTTTGCGGATGCTGCTGGAATGCGGCTGGGCCAAACGGAAGGGGCTGTTCGTCACCCTGGGCGTCGCCGCGACACTGCTCATCGGCTGGTTCGATTATATCACCACCGACGAGATCAACCTATCCTTCCTGTATCTCATCCCCGTGTCCATCACCACGCTGGCCGTCGGCCGCCGGTCCGGCGTGGCCATGTCCCTGGCCTGCGCCGCCATCAAGATCGTCACGGACGTCTTTTCCGACCAGCCCTACGCCCGATCCATTTATTATGCGTTCAATGGCCTGGGGCTGTTCGCCGCCTTCGCCTGCTTCGCGCTGCTCCTCGACCAGCTCGGCAGGGCCTATGGCCGCGAATGCGCGTTGAACCGCTCGGACGCGCTTACCGGCCTGCTCAACAACTGGAGCTTCCTGGAGCAGGCCGATGCGGCGATGCAGGACCGCCAGTCGCGCGGGCAGCCGTTTTTCCTGCTGCTGCTGGACATCGACGATCTCAAGGCGTTCAACGTCGCCAACGGCTATCACTGCGGCGACCTCGTCCTTCAGGCCGTGGCCCGGACCCTGGAGAGCAGCCTGCCGCATGCCGCGCTCGCGCGTCTGGAGGGCGACGACTTCGCCGCCATTCTGCCCCACGCCGTGCCGGAAGACACGCTGCTTTCGGCGCAGCGGCTCCAGGGGCGTCTGGACGCGGTGGCCCGGTCCAAGGGCTGGGGGCTCACCTTTGGCGTGTGCCTGCTGACCTGCTGGAGCCTTCCGGCCCTGCCGGAGCAGCTTATCGCCACGGCCCGCGCGGCCCTGCGCGAGGCCAAGGCCGAACGCGGCCCCGGCGCGTTTGCGGAGCGGACCTGCTGATACGTTGAAAAATCTTGGGAATTGACCGCAAAATACGTACGGAGTAGAGAAGCGAACATCCCCTCAGCAAAGGAGTCGCCATGCGCCGCCGCCCCCGCCTGTCCGGATTGTTTGCCGCTGTCTTTCTGTCCCTGATCTGCCTGTCCCCCGCCTTGGCCACCGATCTGAGCGGCCAGCAGCGTGTCGCCCTGGTCATCGGCAACAGCGCTTACGACGGCTCGCCGCTGCGCAACCCCGTAAACGACGCCCGGGCCATGGCCGACGCCCTGCGCGCGGTCGGTTTCGAGGTGCTGCACCTGGAGAACGCCAGCCAGACGGTCATGGAGGACGCCATACGCACCTTCGGCCGCCGGCTGTCCCAGACCAAGGGCGTGGGCCTGTTCTATTTCGCCGGCCATGGCGTGCAGTCCGACGGGCGCAACTACCTCATCCCGGTGGGCGGGGTGTTCAGCAGCGAGGCCGATCTGCCGCGCAAGGCCGTGGAGGCCAACGAGGTGCTCGCGCGCATGGAGCAGTCCGGCAACCCGCTCAATCTGGTGATCCTCGACGCCTGCCGCAACAATCCCTTCAAGAAGTTCCGCGGGGCCGGCGGCAAGGGCGGCCTGGCCGCCATGGACGCGCCGCGCGGCTCGCTCATCGCCTTCGCCACCTCGCCGGGGGCCGTGGCCTCGGATGGCGTGGGCGAAAACGGCGTGTACACCAAGCACCTGCTCGAGAACATCCGCACCCCCGGCATCCAGGTGGAGCAGATGTTCAAGCGCGTGCGCTCCGGCGTCATCAGCGAAACCGGCAACCGCCAGGTGCCGTGGGAGACCACGTCCATCCAGGGCGACTTCATGTTCGCCGCCACCGCCGGGGCTTCCGCCGGCACCCCCGCTCCGGCGGCTCCGGTCCCGGCCCCGGCCGTGGCCGTTGCGCCCGCGCCGCAGCCTGCGCCGCCTGCGGCGGAACCGGTCAAGCAGGCCGCTTCACGTTCCGGAGCCATCAACGTGGAGTTCGCCATGCTCCGCGAGACGAAGAAGAAGCCCGTGCTCGTGAAGAGCGGCGACAGCCTCAAGAGCGGCGACGCCTATTTCTTCCACATCAGGGCCAGCCGCGACTGCTACCTCTACCTTTTCCAGGTCGACGCCACGGGCACGGTGTTCCGGCTGTTCCCCAACGCCAAGTATCACACCGCGGCCAACCCCGTCGCCGCGCGCGCCCGCGTGACCCTGCCCAACGAGGGCGAGGTGTTCTACCTGGACCAGACCACGGGCCGCGAGGAGTTCTATTTCCTGGCCTCGGACGAACCCGTGGAGACGCTGGAGAATCTTGACGGCGGCGGCGTGGACGGCATCATGCGCTCCGGCCTGACCCTGCGCGGACCGGCCGGCGTCAAGGCGGCCGCGGGCAAGGTCGCCGGCGGTCACGGCGAGTCCAGCGCGTCCGTGCAGGAGTTCACCTTTTCCAAGAGCTTCGTGCACGCGCTGACCATCAATCATAAGTAGAACGTGCGGAGGGGGCGGACGATGACCGGACGCGTATTGGCCGTGAGGATTGCGGCGATTGTGACGCTGGCGCTGCTCTGGTGCGCGCCGGCGATGGCCCAGGACGACGGCCGGGACCAGCTCGTGGGTCGCGACGAGTTCATCAAGACCCTCGGCGGCCAGGAGTCCACGGCCCCCGCGCCCATGCGCCTGCGCGGCCCGGCCGGGGTCAAGTCCACGGCCGAGTCCGGCCCTCCGGTGGCCAAGCAGGTCAGCGTGTCCATCCGCTTCAAGTACGACTCCACCGCGTTGGCGGACGACTTCTCCCGCCGGCAGGTGCGCGAGGCGGGCCAGGCCCTCGAAAGCAGGGAGCTGCGCGGCTACGCCTACGAGATCGGCGGCCACACCGACGGCGTCGGCTCGGACGAGTACAACATGGCGCTGTCCCTGCGCCGGGCCCAGGCCGTGAAGGACGCGCTGTGCCGCAGCTACCGGGTCGACTGCGCCAAGCTCAAGGTGCGCGGCTACGGCAAGAGCGAGCCCGTGGCCTCCAACGACGACGAGGCCGGCCGGGCCCAGAACCGCCGCGTGGTGTTCAAGCGGATCGATTGAGCTCGCCCCAACACCCGGAGGATACGGTATGCGTCCCCGCGTATGCCTGTGCATCCCTTTCGTTCTGCTGGCGCTCTGCGGCTGTCGTTTCGGCGGGACCAACATCGCCATGCCCGACTACGTCATGGCCTCCTACGAGGGCAACTATGACGAGACCATCCGGCTGGTGGAAAAGCGCCTCGCCGAGGGCCAGAAGCCGCTGCCGCGCTATTACGTCCACCTCTGCGACGCCTATTTGCAGGTCAAGCAGTACGACAAGCTCTTCCCCTGCATCGACGCCCTGGAGAAGATCATGGACGAGCAGGGGCCGTACGTCTTCGGAGGCGGGGATTTCGACGCGCACTACATGGGCATGGACCGGGGCTATGTGCCCAAGGTGCTGCGCGCCGAGGCGGCGCTTGACTTGGCGCGCTACGACGAGGCCATCCGCTATGCCGACCTGACCGTGCGCTACCTCACCGGGCCCGACCCCTGGCATGAGCGCAACGTGCCCAGCTTGGGCCGCGGGGGCAATCTTGAGAACCAGCTGTATCAGCCGTACGGCATCAAGGGCCTGGCCTGTGCGGCCAAGCACGACGCGCCCTGCCTGGAAGAAAGCATCACGCTCATCCGCAAGTACAAGAGCGCCGGTTTTTTTGAGGCCCGTGCCGGCGATTCCCTGGACGAACACATCGACGCCCTTGCGCGGCTGTACATGGCCAAGGGAGACTACGCGGGCGCGGTGGACCTGCTGACCGGATCGGAAAACGCCAGGGGCGGCCGCGCGTTAATCTCTCTGTTCGGCGGCAGCAGCGAGTTTGAACACACCGATCTGCCGCGCCAGTTCATGACCGGCCACGCCCTGCTCATGCTCGGACGCGACGCCGATGCGCGCACGCTCATCGAGCCGCTCCTGGCGCAGCCCGCCGTGCAGACCATGGGCAACGTCTGGTGGATGCTCCTGCAAGACATGGCGCGCATCGAGAGCCGACAGGGCCAGCAGGACAAGGCCGTGGCGCACCTGGCTCAGGCCATCGGCGTGCTGGAAAGCCAGCGCTCCACCCTGCACACCGAGGCCCTGAAGATCGGCTTCGTGGGCGACAAGCAGAGCGTCTACCGCGACATCATCGCCTTGTTGATCGGACAGGGCCGGGCCGAGACGGCCTTCGAATACGCCGAGCGCGGCAAGTCGCGCACCCTGGTGGACCTGCTGGCCGAACGCCAGAACCTCGCGCCGGCGAAGCCCGGCCAGGACGCGGCCCAGCCGCTGGTCCAGCTCGCCGGCCTGGAGCGCGACTACGCCCGCCAGACGCGGCGCAGCGGCGAGGAGCGCGCGCAGCTGCGCGCGGCCATCGGCGCGGCGCGGTCGGAGCTGCGCCGCAGCGCGCCGGAGCTGGCCTCCCTGGTCAGCGTGAGCGCGGCCAGCGCAGGTCAGGTGCGCGGGATGCTCGCGCCCGACGAAACCCTGCTTGAATACTACCTCGACGGCGACGACGCCTTCGTGTTCGTGGTGACGCGCGAGGGCGTGCAGGCCAAGCGCCTGGACGGCAAGGGGCTGGAGGCCCAGGTGCGCGCCTTCCGCGAGGCCCTGCGCGACTCCGGCGGCGAGGGCTACGCGCCCCTGGCGCGGACGCTCTACGAGCGTCTGGTGGCCCCGGCGCCGGGCGCGCTGGACAAGCCCCGGCTGCTCGTGGTGGCCCATGGGGCCCTGCACTATCTGCCCTGGAGCGCCCTCCGCGACGGCAAGGGCTTTCTCGTGGACCGCCTGAGCCTGCGGCAGCTGCCTTCGGCCAGCGTCATGCAGTACCTGTCCGGGCGGAAGTCCGCGGCCCAGCGGGAAATGCTGATCCTGGGCGACCCGGACCTGGGCGATCCGGCGCTGGACCTGCCGGGTGCCGAGGCCGAGGCGCGGGCGATCAAGGGCATCTGGCCCGACGCGGCGGTCTATACGCGCAAGGCCGCCACCAAGGCCGCCATCGATCAGGACGGCGGGCTGTACCGCATGATCCACGTGGCGGCCCACGGCGAATTCCGCTCGGACCAGCCGCTGGCCTCGGGCATCCTGCTCAGCCCGTCGGGAACGGACGATGGCCGGCTCACCGCCGGCGACCTCTACGGCATGCGCCTGAACGCCGATCTGGTGACGCTTTCGGCCTGCGAGACGGGTATGGGCGCGGTGCTTTCGGGCGACGACGTGGTCGGCCTCACGCGCGGGCTGCTCTATGCCGGCGCGGGCAACATCGTGGCCACGCTGTGGCCCGTGTCCGATGCGGAGACGACCTTCCTCATGACGAGTTTCTACCGGAACCTCAAGCAGATGCCCAAGGAGGACGCCCTGCGGCGGGCGCAGCTCGAAACGCGGGCGCACTATCCGCACCCGTTCTACTGGTCCGGCTTCCAGCTCACCGGCCTGGGCCGCTAGAAGCGAACGAAACGGCCGGAAAAAAGCTCAGGCGTCCGGAGAAGCATGGCTCTTCCGGACGCCTGGAGTTTTGCGCCGCAGGACGCGCCGCGGCGACTAGTCCTGGCCGTTCCGTTCCGGCGTCAGGTACACGGACAGCCCGCCCTCGCGCAGGCGGCGCATCTGCCGCGCGCCCTCGCTGGTCATGTTCGCCGCGACCAGCGTCTCAATGGAGAAGGCGCTCAGCGCCTCGTTGACCGAGAGCGTGCCCACGGCCGAGTCCTTGCGCGCGGTGAAGGGCAGCACGTCCGGTCCGCGCTGGGCCTTGCAACCGATGTTCACCCGGCTCACGAGGTTGGCCAGCCGGTCGGTGAGCCGGCCCAGCACGTTCAGATCCGCGCCGAAGACGCTGGCCTGCTGGCCGTAGTCCGAGGCCGCGATGGCGCGCAGGACCTCGTCCGTGTCGGTGAAGGTCACGACCGGGCAGAGCGGGCCAAACTGCTCCTCGTGGAACACGCGCATCTCCGCCGTCACGCCGGAGAGCACCGTGGGCTCGAACAGGGACGCGTCGCGTGCGCCGGAGCGGCTGGTCTCGACGCGCGCGCCCCTGGCCAGGGCGTCCCGCAGCAGGTCGTCGAGGAATTGCGCCTTGCCCGGTTCGGGCAGGGGGGTGATGGCCACGCCGGGCTCCCAGGGCATGCCGACGGCGAGCGTGTCGGCCGCCTCGGCCAGCCGCCGGGTGAACTCCGGCGCGATGCCGGCCTGGGCGAACACGAGCTTGAGCGCCGTGCAGCGCTGGCCGTTGAAGCCGAAGGCCCCGCGCATGACCTGCTTGACGGCGAGGTCCACGTCCGCGTCGTTGAGGATGATCGCCGCGTTCTTGGCCTCCAGGCCGAACACGCAGCGCAGGCGCACCGGCCGGGGGTGCATGGCGCGCATGGCCTCGGCCGCGCGGCTGGTGCCGATGAAGGCCAGCACGTCGACCTTGCCGGAAGCCATGACCGGGGCCACGGCCTCGGTCTCGCCGCAAATCATGTTCACCACACCGCGCGGGAAGGCGGCGTGCAGGCAGTCCATGAGCGGGAAGAACAGCAGCCGGCCGATGCGCGGCAGCTTGACCACCGCCGTGTTGCCCATGAGCAGCGCCGGGATGAGCGTGGCCATGGTCTCATTGAGCGGGAAATTGAACGGGCCCATGCACAGCACCACGCCCAGGGGCGAGCGGCGCACCTGGGCCAGCATGCGCTCGGTCTCCACCAGCCCGCTTGAGGCGCGCAGCATGGCCTCGTGGGCGTCGATGGTGTCCTTGAAGTAGTCGATGGTGCGCAGGAACTCCTGCTCGCATTCGGCCTTGGACTTGCAGATCTCCAGCTGCATGAGCCGGACGATCTCGGTCTGCTTTTCGGCCATGCGCCGGGCGAACTCGGCCACGCAGGCGGCGCGCTCGTGCGGCGGCAGGCAGGGCCAGACGCCGAGGCCGCCGTCCCAGGCCGCGACGGCGGCGTCCAGGGCCTGCATGCCTGTGGCTGCGTCATGGGCCGGGCAATAGCCGATGAGCGGCTGTTCCGGGCCGTTGGCGCCCTGGATGAAAAACGGCGCGCGCACTTCCTGCATGGGCCCGCGCCACTGGCGCAGCTCGCCGTCGATGAGGAAGCGGCGGCAGTCGAGGGGACGCGCAAGCCCGAGTTCGCGGGGGAGATCCTGAAGACGGGGGAGGGGGGGAGGGGACGTGTTGTTCATGTTCACAGAAATCCTCAGTCAGTGAGTAATGCCTGCTCGTGTCCGGAGCAGATGCGCACCTGTTCCCGGTCGCATTCGGAACGGTTCGTGCCGTGCACGAAACCGTTTCATGCCAGACTTTGCGGCAAACCGGAAGGGGCCTTGCCTCAGGTCCAGCGGAACAGGAAGGCGCAGCGGGCGCAGCCCCGGGCGATGGTTTCCGGACGTTCGAAGGCCAGACTCGGCGAATAGCCCGCGGCGAAGGCCGCGTCGCGGCTGCACGAGAGCACGGCGTGGAGTTCCTGCGGGATGCCCAGCTCGCGGTAGATGTCCATGTAGGCGCAGCGGGTGACGTTGAAGCTTAGGGACTGCCCGTCGAGGCGGATGTCTGCGATGTCCAGGGCGTCGCCCCTGCGCCAGAGATCGACGACCTGGGCGAAGTGCGACAAGCTCGGGCGGTCGTCCGGCGCCTGGGCCGCGAAGGCCCGGCCGGATTCGTAGGCGGCTGCGGCGATGGCCTCGCCGATGAGCGCCAGCGCGGCGTCCCGGCCTATGCGGGATTCCGTGGCGGCGTAAATTTTCGCAACGATTTCCGCCTCGATGGCCCGGCGGGACAACAGGGGAACTGCGTTCGGATCGACGGCCACATGACCTCCATTGCGTTTGTCGACGCCTTCACCTATACCTGCGCGCGCGGGGCAGGCGCCCCGGAGACGAAAACAATGGAGCAGACCATGCGCATGCGCACCCTTTTCCGTTCGTTCGCTATCCTGGCGGCCATCGTGCTGCCGCAGATCGCCCAGGCGGCCCCGGCCGGCAAGCTCGCCGACGCCATCCAGAAACGCTATGACTCCCTAAGCTCTTTCCAGGCGGATTTCCAGCAGGAGCTGACCAACGCGGCCAGCGGCTCCGTGGAGAAGCGCAGCGGCAAGATCTGGTTCAAGCTGCCCAACCAGGTCCGCTGGGACACCCAGAAGCCCGAGCGTGAACTGCTCATCGTGGGCCAGCACCTCGTCTGGGACTATTTCGAGACCGACAAGGTGGTCATGAAGTACCGCTCCAACCAGGTCTTCAACGCCAAGACCAAGTCGATCCTGAAGTTCCTGTCCGGCAAGGCGAACCTCAAGGAAGACTTTAAGGTTGAGGATCAGGGCCTGGAGGACGGTCTGACCAAGCTCCGGCTCATCCCCAAGGAGCCCGAGCCCACCATGGTCCTGGCCTATCTCTGGGTCGATCCCAAGTCGGCCATGGTCGCGCGCGTGCTCATCGTGGACTTCTACGGCAACGGCAATCAGGTGAACCTGTCCAACCTCGTGCTGGACAAGCGCCTGGACGGCAAGATGTTCGAGTTCTCCGCGCCCGCCGGCGTACAGGTGCGCGACAACACCAAGCAGAAATAGTCTAGAGCGGCGGCAAACCCACGGCCCGGCGCAGGGCGTTCGTCTCATCAATGGCGAGCGTCCTGCACTGGCCGGGATTGAGCGTCCCCAGCCGGATCGGTCCCTGCTGCACGCGGATGAGCCGCAGCACGGTGAGATCCAGGTCGCGGCACATGCGCCGAATCTGCCGGTTGAGCCCCTGCACGAGCGTCAGCTCCAGCCACGTCCCGCCCGCATCCTTCCGCAGCACGCGCGCCTGTGCCGGCGCGAGCCTCTCGCCCTCGGCCAGGGTCATGCCCCGGCGCATGATCTCGAGTTGCGCTTCGCGGGCCTCGCCGCGCACAAGCACATGGTAGACCTTGGGCAGGTGCCAGCGCGGATGGATGAGCCGGTTCATGAGCTCGCCGTCCGTTGTAAGCAGCAGCAACCCCTCGGAAAAGTAGTCCAGCCGGCCCACGTGGAGCAGACGCTTGCCGCGCAATTCCCGCGGCAGGATGTCGAACACGGTCTGGCGGCCCTCGGGGTCGCGCCGCGTGGTGACGACCTGTTTGGGTTTGTGCAGGAGCACCGTGACGTTCTCCTCAGCGCCGGGGGTCTGCGCGGGGTGGCGCACGGGCTTGCCGTCCACGAGCACCACGTCGCTTTCCAGAGCGACGCGCACCCCTGGCCCGTCCACCACCACGCCGTTGAGCTGCACGCGGCCGGCCAGAATGAGCTCATCCGCGCCGCGTCGCGAGGCCACGCCGCATTCGGACAGGAATTTGTTGATGCGCAGGAGCGTTTTTTCTTCAGTCATACATCCCGGCCGGTTAGCATTATCTAGACTTTTTATTGACTTTCTCTAACATCAAAATTCATACCTTGAAGCCAAAAAATCACGTCATGCGGAGTCCCTCGGCCGCCGTGTTCTCCTTGCCAGCCCGGCCTGCTGCCGGTAGTGGAGACGCTGTCCCGGCGCGCCGGGACGGGAGAAGCAACCCGATGCACATCAACCCCAGCCTCGTAAGCCCGGCCCTGACGGTCCTGTACCGGGCCTGGATCCGCAGCATCCGCTTCGACGACGGCGGGCGCCTGCGCGTCATCACGGACGCGGCCGACACCGGCCGGCCGGTCATGCTCGCCATCTGGCACGCGGAGCTTTTCGCCCTCACGGGCTACGGCATGCGCTTCCTCGACGGCCGGCTGGCCACGGTGGTCAGCGAGAGTCGCGACGGCGAGATCATCGCCCAGGTCCTGGAGCGCATCGGTTACGGCACGGCCCGCGGCTCCAGCACGCGCGGCGGCCTCAAGGCCCTCATCGGACTGAAAAAACACATCGAAAGCGGGCGCATCGGCGTAATCACCGTGGACGGTCCGCGCGGTCCTCGCCACAAGGTCAAGGACGGGGCCGTGTACCTGGCCCAGCGCCTGGGCGCGTTGCTCATCCCCGTGCGCTCGCGCCCCTCGTCTTTGCACGTGTTCGCGCGCTCCTGGGACCGCTTCGAACTGCCCGCGCCCTTCTGCCGCTGCCGGGTCTTCTTCGGTCAGCCCATCGATTTCCCGGAGGAAAAACCCACGCCGGAACTGCTCGCCGAGGGCGGCCGACGGCTGGAGACGGCCATGGCGGCGGCGCTCCCGGACAAATAAGGCCGGGAGAGGCTGCTCCCCCGGCCGCATGTTCATGCCTTAGGCCAGCTTCATGCGCGCCGTGCCCTTGGTGTAGAAGGGCAGGGCGGCGCGCTTGGCCGGCAGGTCGCCGCGCTGGGTGCGCACCAGGAAGTCCGCGTTTTCGGCGTATTCCGCCTTCACGTAGGCCAGCGCCACGCAGTGGCCCAGGCTGGGCGCGAACGAGCCGCTGGTGACGACGCCGGCCTCGACGCCGTCGGGCAGGAACAGGGGATCGAGGTGACGCGCCGTGCGCCGGCCCTCCAGCGCCAGGGGGATCAGCCGCTCCTTCACCGCGGCCATGGCGGACTGGCCGGTGAAGGGCGTCTTCTTGCCCACCAGCATGCCGAAGCCGGCCTCCACGGGGGTGTGGGCGGTGTCCAGATCCTGGCCGTAGAGCGGGTAGCCCAGCTCCAGGCGCAGGGTATCGCGCGCGCCCAGGCCCACCGGCTTGACCAGCGGATGCGCGGCCAGCGCCTCCCAGAGGGCCGGGGCCAGCGCCGCGTCGTGGTACAGCTCATAGCCCAGCTCGCCGGTGTAGCCGGTGCGGCTGACGATGATCGGCTGGCCGCGCCACGCGCTGCGGCGGAAGCTGAAATAACCCGGGGACACGCAGCCCTCGCCCAGGACGTCCCGGAGCACCTCGAAGGACTTCGGGCCCTGCAGGTCGATCTTGGCGGTTTGCGCGGAGATGTTCGTCAACACCGGACCGGCGGCGAGGCGGGCGGCGAGCCAGCCGAAGTCGCTCGCCTCGCAGGCCCCGTTGACCACGAGCATGTACTCGTCCCCGTCCAGACAATAGATGATCAGGTCGTCGAGCACGCCGCCGGACTCGTTGGGCAGGAAGCCGTAGCGGCACTTGCCCGGGGCCAGGGTGTCCAGGTCCTGGGTCACCAGCGTGCCGAGGGCGGCCTTGGCCCCCGCGCCCTTGAGCGAAAACTCGCCCATGTGGCAGATGTCGAAGATGCCGGCGGACTGCCGGGTATGGTTGTGCTCGGCGATGATGCCCTCGTACTGGATGGGCATCTCGAAGCCGGCGAATGGGGCCATTTTCGCGCCCTTGGCCTTGTGCCAGGCCGTCAGCGGGGTCTGTCGCAACTCTTCCACACAGCGCTCCTTGGCTTGAGAGTTCGGGTTGACGAAAAACGATGCCACAAACTCGGGACGGGCTCAATGCCGGAGATGGACCGGTCCCCCGGAAACGTCCACGAGTTGACGCTTGCCGTGATTTTCATTACCAATCCGCGCAGGGCCATGCGCCCTGGAGGTCGTCATGCGAAAGCTCGATCAATGTCCGCGCGTCGCCATCAACGCGAAGTACTGCACCTGCACTTACCCCTCGTGCAGCCGGCACGGCCTGTGTTGCGAGTGCATGCACTACCACAGGCAACGTAACGAGCTGCCCGCGTGCTATTTCACTCCGGAGGAGGAGAAGCTCTTCAACCGGAGCATCGAATTCTTCATCCAACGCCGTTCAGCAAAGTAGGTGACCATGTCCATCCGTCTGCGCAACCCGCTCAAGATGCTGCGCAGCAACAAGCTCGCGCTGGATTTCGGGTCCGGTCGCAGCCGCATCGCGTCGCCCAATGGCGACATCCTCCTCGACGAGCCCACGGTCATCGCCCTGGAACAGGGCGCGGACGGCGTGCTGGCCGTCGGCGCGGAGGCCAAGAGCTTTCTCGGCAAGGCCCCGGAGCGCATCCACGTCATCCGCCCGGTGGATCATGGCGCGGTGCTCGACTTCGACGCCGCCAAGGCGCTGCTGCGCGTCTATCTGCGGCGCATCCAGCCCGATGACGGCAGCCGCCTCAGCGTGAGCATGATCGCGCCGCAATGCGCCACCGCCCTGGAGCGGCGCACCCTGGCCGACTGTTGCAGGGCCGCGGGCGTCGGCCACGTCGACATCGTCGCCGCGCCGCTGGCCGCCGCGGCCGGGGCCGGGCTGGACATCCGCCAGCCCAAGGGCCAGCTCCTGCTCGGCGTCGGGCACGGCTTGGCCGAAGCCTCGGTGATCTGCCTGGCCGACGTGGTCCAGAGCGAGGCCAACCGCTATGCCGCGCATTCCTTTACCGAGGCCGTGGCCCAGCACATCGTCGCTGGCCGCCATGTCGTCATCGGCGAGAACATGGCCGAGCACGCGCTGACGGAGCTGGCCTGGGCCGACCGTCCGCAGACGCCGCGCGCCATGACCGTCACCGGCAAGGACGCCGCCAGCGGCACGCCGGCGTCGGTCGAACTCACGGACGCGGACCTGGAGCACGCCCTGGACGTCCCGCTCGGCGAACTGGAGACCCTGGTGCGCCGCGTCATGGAGAAGGCCCCGGCCGAGCTCGTGGCGGACATCGCCGAAACCGGGTTGAATCTTTACGGCGGCGGCGCGCAGCTCACGGGGCTGGACCGCTTCCTGGCCCGGCGCATCGGCCTGCGCACGCGCGTGGTGCAGGCCCCGGCGTTCGCGGCCGTGCGCGGCGCGGCGGCGACCCTGCGGCCGGATCTGGACTTCCGCCGTCTGCTGGTGCGCTGAGATGTCCGGTCCGGCGAACGCCTTCGGGGATCTTCTGCCGCGTCTTGCGGCGGCCGTGGACGAGGCCGGCGCGCTGATCCGCGAGCACGACCGCAGGCCGCGCCACATCCGCCACAAGTCCAGCGTCAAGGACCTCGTCACCGAGACGGACCTCGCCGTGGAGGCCATGCTGCGCAAGAGCCTGGGCGGATTGTTGCCCGAGGCCGGGTTCCTGGGCGAGGAGGGCAGCGCCGGCGAGGGGCTGGACGGGCTCAAGTGGGTGGTCGACCCGGTGGACGGCACCACGAATTTCGCCCACGGCCTGCCCTTCGTGGCCACCTCCGTGGCGCTCTGCCATGATGGCGAGCCGCTCCTGGGCGTGGTCAACCTGCCGCTGCTGGGCGAATTGTACGCGGCCTCGCGCGGGGGCGGCGCCACGCGCAACGGCGGGACGATCCGCGTCTCCGCCACGGACAGCCTCATCGAGGCGCTGGTGGCCACGGGCTTCCCCTATCGCATCGAGCGCTACATGGACGCCGTGCTCGGGCAGCTGTCCCGGGCCCTTCCCGCCACGCAGGGCGTGCGCCGGCCCGGCGCCGCGGCCCTGGATCTGGCCTACGTGGCCTGCGGCCGCTACGAGGGATTTTTCGAGTTCGCGCTCAACCCCTGGGACACCGCTGCGGGCGTGCTCCTGGTGGAAGAGGCCGGCGGCCGGGTGGGCCGCATGGCCGGCGGCCCGTACCGCATCGGCGACGCCGACGTCCTGGCCAGCAACGGCCGGCTGCACGGGGCCCTGGAGGACATGCTCAGGGCCGCAGCCGCAACCGCCCCTTGAGGCTCATGGCCTCGGCCAGGAGCAGAAAGCGCGGCGAGACGAGTTCGCGGAAGTCGCGCAGCAGGCAGTTCAGCTCCTCGGGGCTGAAGGCGTAGTCGCCGGAATCCTGGTCCGCGGCCGCGGACAGCGGAAGCTCCGGCCGGCTGAGGGCGAAGACGTGCAGCTGTTCGTTGCCGTTCTCCGGCTGGGCCGGCAGCTCCAACGCCGGACGCATGCGCTCGGCATGGACGCCCAGCTCCTTTTCGAGGATGCGCGTGGCCGCGTCCTGCAGGGATTCGCCGCAGAGCACCGCGCCGCGCGCCGAGGTGTCCCAGCGGCCGGCGGCATGCAGCCGCGTGACGTCGCGCCGGCGCAGGAACAACCGCCCGGCCTCGTCGTAGAGCAGCACGGCGATGCTGCGGTGGCGCTGAAGCTGGCGGCGGGCCTCGGCCTCGGGCATCACGGCCACCGTGCGCCCCGCCGCATCCAGGACCTCGACGAGCGGGCCGAAGTCCTCCTCGGTCGGAATCGGTTGGCTGGGCGCGGCTGCGGTCATGGCGTTTTTTTCTCCGGAGGCCGTCGTTGCGGCGAATCCGGGAATAACAGGGCAGGGGGCGGATGCACAACGTCAAAAGCGAGCTTCTGGGCGCGGCGGACGTGGCCGGGGTCATGGACCTCGAACGCATGTGCTTCCGCACGCGCTGGACGCGCGAGCAGTTCCTGCTCGGGCTCGGACGAGGCGCGTTCCGCATCCTCGGCGTGCGGCTGCGCGGGGTTGTCGTGGCCTATGCGGCCTTCTCGATCATCGCCGGGGAGCTGGAGCTGATGAACATCGCCGTGCATCCCTTCCACCGCCGCAAGGGCTTCGCCAAGGTCCTGCTGGCCGACATGCTGGCCATCTGCCGCGCGGAAAACGTCGCCACGGGCTTCCTTGAGGTGCGCCGCTCCAACGCCGGGGCCATTGACCTGTACGGAAAATTCGGGTTTATCCAGGTGGGCGAGCGCAAGAACTACTATCCCGACAACAACGAGGACGCGCTCCTCTACCGGCTGGACATCGCCGCGGACGACGCGGCCGGACAATCGACACCACAAGGAGAAGGCGCATGATCAAGCTGTTCGCAGCCAACTGGAAGATGCACAAGACCGCGGCCGAGGCCCGGCAGACCGCGTCCGACCTCGTGCGCCTGGCCGCCGCGAAACTGCCGCAGGGACGCGAAGTGCTCATCCTGCCGCCCTTCACCGCCCTGGCGGCCGTACGCGAGGGCCTGGGCGGCGCTCCGCGCTTCGCCCTGGGCGGCCAGAACTTCTACCCGCAGAAGCAGGGCGCCTTCACCGGCGAGATCGCGCCGGCCATGCTTCAGGACCAGGGCGCGGCCTACGCCCTCACGGGGCACTCCGAACGCCGCCACGTCCTCGGCGAATCCGACGCGTTCGTCGGCCAAAAGACGGCCTTCGGCCTGGAGGCCGGGCTGACGATCATCCTCTGCGTGGGCGAAAAGATCGAGGAGCGCAGGGCGGACAAGCTTGGCGAGGTCCTGGCCCGGCAGCTCGCCGCGGGCGTGGCCGGCGTCCCGCGCGACATCGCGCCGGAGCGGCTGGTCATCGCCTATGAGCCGGTCTGGGCCATCGGCACCGGCGAGGTCGCCGGACCGAAGGAGATCCTGGAGGCCCACGCCCTGGTGCGCGCCCAGCTCAAGGATCTTTTCGGCGGCGCGGCCGCGGCCATGCGCATCCTCTATGGGGGCAGCGTGAAGCCGGGCAACACTTCTGAAATAATTGCGCTTGACAACGTCGACGGAGTGTTGGTAGGAGGCGCGAGCTTGACGGCTGACGACTTCAGCCGCATAGTGCTCGCTTAGCGTTTCCGGCTGCGCAGCGGCCAAATCGAGGAGTACGACGTGCAAACCCTGGTTCTGACCATCCACATCCTGACCTGTGTGTTTCTGGTGGTCTTTGTGCTGCTCCAGTCCGGTCAGGAGGGCATGGGCGTCATCTTCGGCGGCGGCTCCGGATCCGTTTTCGGCAGCACCGGCGCCGGCGGCCTTCTGGTCCGCGTGACCGGCGTGCTCGCCGCCATTTTTCTTGTGACTTCGCTTGCATATAATATCTTGACAAGACCGAGCGCCATGAGTGAAAGTACGTTGATGACGCAGGGCGCGGCGGGCATGACCGCACCGGCTCCTGCACCGGCGCCCACGCCCGGGTCGGTGAGCTTCGATGAGAAGACCCAGCCGGCCCAACCGGCCGATGCCGCTGGAGACAAGAAATAACCCTGTGCCGAGGTGGTGGAACTGGTAGACACGCTACTTTGAGGGGGTAGTGAGAGAAATCTCATGGGGGTTCGAGTCCCCCCCTCGGCACCAAAGAACGATAAAGGGAGATTGGCCACAGGCTGATCTCCCTTTTTTTCGCCCGAACCATCGAGACGCCCCGCCGTTCCCGTCTGGACCGTGGGCCTTGAGCCCGCGGCGCGCAGGTGGTACGCAGTCTCGTCCGCGTTGATCCCTGAACTCAAACCGTCTGCATCAACGGAGAGCACATGGCATCGAAAGTTCTCGTCACCGGCGGAGCCGGCTACCTCGGCTCCACGCTTGTCCCGCTTCTGCTGCACAAGGGCTACGACGTCACCGTCCTGGACAACCTCATGCACGGCCAGCACGTGCTGCTGGACTGCTGCGCCTGCAAGGGCTTCGACTTCGTCAAGGGCGACATCTGCGACCACGCCCTGGTCAACGGCCTTCTCGCCAAGCACGACATCATCATTCCCCTGGCCGCCATCGTCGGCGCGCCGGCCTGCAAGCTCAATCCGACTTTGACCGCCATGGTGAACCGCGAGGCGCACCTGAACATCGTCAAGAACACGAGCACGAGCCAGCTGGTGATCTTCCCCACCACCAATTCGGGCTACGGCATCGGCGAAAAGGACGCCTACTGCACCGAGGAGTCGCCGCTCCGGCCCATCTCGTCCTACGGCGTCACCAAGGTGGAAATCGAGAAGGCCTTCCTGGAGAAGGGCGCCGCCATCACCTTCCGCCTGGCCACCGTGTTCGGCATGAGCCCGCGCATGCGCATGGATCTGCTGGTGAACGACTTCACCTACCGCGCCTTCAAGGACAAGAGCGTGATCCTCTTCGAGGACCACTTCCGGCGCAACTACATCCACGTGCGCGACGTGGCCGGCGCCTTCATGTTCGGCATGGACAACTATGACAAGATGAAGGGCCAGCCGTACAACGTCGGCCTGTCCACGGCCAACCTGACCAAGCGCCAGCTGGCCGAGAAGATCAAGGAATACGTGCCCGATTTCTACATCCATTCCGCGCCCATCGGCGAGGACCCGGACAAGCGCGACTACCTCGTGAGCAACGACAAGATCGAGGCTCTCGGCTGGCGGCCGCAGCACAGCCTGGACGACGGCATCCAGGAGCTCCTGAAGGGCTACAGGATTCTGAAACCGAATCGCTTCGCCAACGTCTAGGGAGCCATGTCCGGCTTCGCGAACGTGACGGCATATGTCCTGGCGGGCGGGTTCGGAACCCGCCTCCGCCAGGCCGTGCCGGATCGCCCCAAGGCCCTGGCCGAAATCCTCGGCCGGCCGTACATCTGCCACCTGCTCGACATCCTGGCCCGCGCGGGTCTGCGCCGCGCGGTGCTCTGCACCGGCCATCTCGCGGAGCAGCTCGAAAACGCGTTGGGCGGCTCGTATCGCGGCATGACGCTGCTGTACTCCCGCGAGGACGAGCCGCTGGGCACCGGCGGGGCGTTGCGCCTGGCGCTGGAGCGTCATCCGGCGGAGACCGCCCTGGCCATCAACGGCGACTCGCTGAGCGACGCGGATCTGGGCGCTTTTCTGGCTTGGTTTGTTGAATCCGGCCGGCCGGCGGCGCTGCTGCTCGCCGCCGTGCCCGACGCCGCGCGCTACGGCCGCGTGGAGCTGGGCGACGGCGGACGCATCGCCGGCTTCGTGGAGAAGGGCGCGCCCGGACCGGGGCAGATCAACGCCGGCGTCTATCTTTTGCGGCCCGCCGTCCTGGACGTCTTGCGGCCCGGAGCGGCCGCGTCCATCGAACGCGACGTGTTTCCGCGCCTCGCCGCCGCGGGCGAGCTGGGCGGATTCGCGACGGACGCCCGGTTCATCGACATCGGCACCCCGGAGTCCTACGCCGCGGCCGGCCGCTTCCTGCTCGGGGAGCGCGCGGGGCAGGGCGGGGCGGCGGTGTTCCTCGACCGCGACGGCACGGTCATCGCGGAAAGAAACTATTTGAGCGACCCGGCGGGGGTGGAGCTGCTCCCCGGCGCGGCCGAGGGGCTCCGGCGCATGCGTGAACTGGGATTGCCGCTGGTGCTCGTGAGCAATCAGTCCGGCGTCGGCCGGGGCTACTTCGGGGCGGACGCCGTGCACCGGGTCCATGGCCGGCTGCTGGAGCTGCTGGAGGCCGAGGGCGCCGGGCTGGACGCCATCTACGTCTGCCCGCACGCGCCGAAGGAGGCCTGCGCCTGCCGCAAGCCCCTGCCCGGACTCATCGAACGCGCAGCGCGCGAAATGGGCCTTGATCCGAGCCGAGGCTTCGTCGTCGGCGATAAGCCTTGCGATGTGGACCTGGGTCTGGTAGTGAACGCCACCACGTTCCTCGTGACCACGGGGTATGGCGTGCGGCATGTCGCGGAGTGCGGCGGCCGCGCGCATCATGTCGTCCGCGGCCTGGACGAGGCCGCCCGGATCATGGAATCCATTCTCGCCGCACGTGGGACCGCACGCAAGCCCGAAGGCCTGGAGAGCGCATGATCATCAGCAGAACGCCATTCCGCGTGTCCTTTTTCGGCGGCGGCACCGACTATCCCGGCTGGTACCGCCAGCACGGCGGCCAGGTGCTGTCCACGGCCATCGACAAGTACTGCTACATCACCCTGCGCTATCTGCCGCCCTTCTTCGAGCACCGCATCCGCGCCGTGTACTCCAAGATGGAGATTTGCCAGAACTTCGAGGAGCTCAAGCATCCGGCCATCCGCGAGACGCTGCGCTTCCTGAAGTTCGAGCGCAACCTGGAGATCCACCACGACGGCGACCTCCCGGCGCGCAGCGGCATGGGCTCCAGCTCCTCGTTCACCGTGGGCCTGCTGCACGCCCTTTACGCCCTGCGCGGCCAGATGCCCACCAAGGAGCAGCTCGCCCGCGAGGCCATCCACATCGAGCAGGACCTCATCGGCGAGACCGTGGGCTCCCAGGACCAGTGCGCCGCGGCCTACGGCGGGTTCAACCACATCATTTTCCACCGCGACGGCGAAATCGAGATCCAGCCGTTGACCCTCGGCCGGCCGCGGCTCCAGGAGCTTTCCGATCATTTGATGCTGTTCTACACCGGCATCATGCGCACGGCCTCCAGCGTGGCCCAGACCTACGTGGAGAACCTGAACGAGAAGGAAAACCTCCTGCACACCATGCACGGCATGGTCGACGAGGGCATCCGGATCCTGCAGAGCAACCGCTGCATCTGCGGCTTCGGCGAATTGCTGCACGAGACTTGGCAGGCCAAGCGCAAGCTGTCCTCCAGCGTGTCCAACGGCGTGGTGGACGATCTCTACGAGCGCGCCCGGGCCAACGGCGCCATCGGCGGCAAGCTCATCGGCGCGGGCGGCGGCGGCTTCCTGCTGCTCTTCGTCTCGCCCTCGGCCCAGGACAGGGTCCGCGAGGAACTCAACGAGCTGCTCCACGTGCCCTTCGAGTTCTGCCGCCACGGCAGCCAGATCATCTTCTACGAGCCCTCGCGCCAGGACTTCAGCCAGTATGAGCGCGACCGCTGCTCGCGCGACATCAAGGCCTTCCGCGAGCTGGGCAAGCGTTAGCCCGGCCGCATGCTGAGGAGTTCCGCGTTGTCACACAAGACCGACATCATCCTCGTCAAGCCCGGCAGCCAGAAGCAGATCTACGGCGATTTGAGCGACTTCGCCCTCACCGGCATCGAGCAGCCCCTCTGGGCCGCGCTCCTGGCCGCGCGGCTGCGTCAGCTCGGCTATTCCGTGATCCTGCTCGACGCCGAGGTCGAAAACCTTTCCTACGCCGACACGGCCCGCGCCATGGCCGACGCCGACGCGCGGCTGTCCTGCGTGGTGGTTTCGGGCACCAACCCGTCCGCCTCGACCATGAACATGCTCGGAGCGGAGCAGATCCTGAAGGAATTCGCGGCAATCGTCCCCGGTGCGGACACGCTGATCATGGGCCTGCACCCCTCGGCGCTGCCCGAACGGACCCTGCGGGAATCCGGCGCGCGGTTCGTCTGCGTGGGCGAGGGCTTCACCACGCTGCCGGCGCTTCTGGACGCCCTCAAGGCCGGTGCCGAGGACTTCGCAATTCCCGGCCTGCTGTACAATGGGGCCGACGGCCGCGTACGAGCCAATCCGCCCGCGCCGACCTTCGAGAATCTCGACGAACTGCCCGCGCCGGCCTGGGACATGCTGCCCATGGAGCGCTACCGCGCGCACAACTGGCACTGCTTCGGCCACATCAACGAGCGCCAGCCCTACGCCGTGATCTACACGAGCCTGGGCTGCCCGTACAAATGCAGCTTCTGCTGCATCAACACCCTCTATGGCCGGCGCGGCATCCGCTACCGCAGCCTGGAGGGCGTGGTGGCCGAAATCGACATGCTCGTGGAGCGCTGGGGCGTCAAGAACATCAAGATCCTCGACGAGATGTTCGCTCTCGACGAGAAGCGCGTGGAGCGCCTTTGCGAGATGCTCATCGAGCGCGGCCACGATTTGAACATCTGGGCTTACGCCCGGGTCAACACCGTCACCGAGCCCATGCTGGCCAAGATGCGCGCCGCCGGCATCCGCTGGCTGGCCTACGGCTTCGAGTCCGCCAGCGAGCGCGTGCTCAAGGCCGTGTCCAAGGGCTACAGCATGGATCAGGTGGCCACGGTGGTGGACTGGACGCGCAAGCACGGCATCCACATCTGCGCCAACTACATCTTCGGCCTGCCCGAGGACGACTACGACTCCATGAACCAGACCCTGGCCTTCATGATCGACATGAACGCCGAGTGGGCCAACATTTATTCCACCATGGCCTATCCGGGGTCCAAGCTCTACGACGACGCGGTGAAGCAGGGTCTGCCGCTGCCGGAAACTTGGCTCGGCTTCTCGCAATACTCGCCGGAGTGCCTGCCCCTGCCAACCAAATACCTCACGGGCGGCCAGGTGGTGGCCTTCCGCGACTACGCCTTCGAGGCCTATTTCCGCAATCCGCGCTACCTCTCCATGATCGCCCGGACCTTCGGCCGCGAGACCGCCGACCACATCCTGGAGATGAGCGCCCACCGCTTGCGCCGCACGTACGCGAGCTTTTAAGAGGAGTGCATCATGCAGTTGCGCGTTGAAAAGACCAAGCTTGAGGGCGTTCTGCTGATCAAGCCGGACAGCTTCGAGGACTTCCGCGGCGAATACGTGGAGCTGTACAACGTCGACCTGTACAAGCAGGCCGGCATCGGCGTGGACTTCGTGCAGGACGACATCTCCGTATCCTCGCTGCACGTGCTGCGCGGCTTCCACGGCGATCTCAAGACCACCAAGATGATCAGCTGTCTGCTCGGCCGCTTCTACATGGTCGTGGTCAATTGCGACAAGGAGTCCAAGCAGTACGGCCAGTGGGTGTCCTTCACCCTGACCGAGAAGAACCGCTTCCAGGTCCTCGTGCCGCCCAAGCACGGCCTGGCGCATCTGGCCCTTACGGACCGGATCATCTTCCACTACAAGCAGAGCACCTACTACGACCCGCAGGCGCAGTTCACCCGCGTGTGGAACGACCCCGAACTCAACGTCTGGTGGCCGATCAAGAACCCCATCCTGTCCCAGCGCGACGAGCAGGGGCACTGGTAGGAGGCCCATGGACATCCAGGCCCTGAAGGACAAGTCGCACTGGATCTGGCGCGAGACGCTGAAGATCCACCGCGCCTGCCCGGAGTCGCGCATCGCGTCGTCGCTTTCGTGCATTGAGATCCTCGTCGCGCTCTTTTACGGCGGCGTGCTGCGCTACGACCCGAAAAAGCCCCTGGACGAGGGACGTGATCGCCTGATCATCAGCAAGGGCCACGGCTCCATCTCCTATTATCCGCTTCTGGCGGACCTCGGATTCATTGACAAAAGTGAACTCGACGCGCCGGGCAGCCTGGGCAACAAGCTCAAGGCCATTCCGGACACGCTCATCGAGGGCTACGAGACCATCAACGGCTCCCTGGGCCACGGCCTGGGCGTGGGCATCGGCATGGCCCTGGGGCTCAAGGCCAAGGGCTCGGACCGCAAGGTCTATGTCCTCGTGGGCGACGGCGAACTCAACGAGGGCTCCGTGTGGGAGGCCGTGATGCTCGCCGGACACCACAGACTGGACAATCTCTGCGTCATCGTGGACGCCAACGGCCTGTGCATGCTCGACTGGTGCCGCAACATCGTCGATTTGCAGCCCGTCGAGGCCAAGTTTCAGGCCTTCGGCTGGCAGGGCGAACGCATCGACGGCCATGATGAGCAGGCGGTGATCGCCGCGCTGGAGCGGTTCAAGGCCAAACCGGCGGGGCACGCGCCCTGCGTGGTCGTGGCCGAGACGATCAAGGGGAGGGGGGTGCCGTCCCTGGAGGGCGACAGCCTCTGCCACATCAAGAGCCTCAAGCCCGAGGCCGTGGACGCCCTGCTGTCCCGGGAGGGCGCCTAGATGGTCATTCCCACGAACATCATGCGCGAGACCATGATCATGCGCCTGCGCGAGCGCATGGCCGAGGATCGGCGCATCTACTTCGTCTCCGCGGACTTCGGGGCCATGAGTCTGGACGGCCTGCGCGAAGACTTCCCGGATCGCTTCATCAACGTCGGCATCGCCGAGCAGAACTGCATCAACGTGGCCACGGGCCTGGCGCTGGAGGGCTTCACGGTCTTCGCCTACGGCATCGCGCCGTTCATCTCCATGCGCCCCTACGAGCAGATCCGCATCAACCTTTCGCTGCTGTCGCAGACCCGGCCGCTCAACGTGAACATCCTCAGCGTGGGCGCGGGCGTGAGCTACGACGTCTCCGGCCCCACGCACCACTGCCTGGAGGACATCTCGGTGATGCGCACGCTGCCGCACATGCGGGTGTTCTCGCCCTGCGACGCGGACTGCGCGCGCCAGTTCATCGACTTCGCGCTGGAAGAAGGCGGCCCCAAGTACGCCCGTCTGGACGGCAAGGCCCAGCCGTCGATCTACGGCCAACGCCAGGCCGACTTCGGCCGCGGCTTCGACGTGCTGCGCCGGGGCGCGGAGGTCTGCATCGTGTCCACGGGCGTCATGACGCACACGGCCCTGGCCGTGGCCGAACGCCTGGAGGGCAGGGCGGGCGTCATCGACGCCTTCATGCTCGACCGGCTGGACGAGGTCGCGCTGGCGGCCGAGCTGCGTCCCTACGCCAGGATTTGCAGCCTCGAAGAGGCCTTCGTCGGCTGCGGCGGCCTGGACAGCCTGATCTCCTGCGTCATCGAACGCCAGAACCTGCCGGGACGACATGCGCGTTTCGGCTTCCAGCCCGGCTTCAATTTTGATAACGGAGGGCGTCTGCATCTGCATCGCTGTGCGGGAATCGACCCGGACGCGCTGGTGGCCGCCTTGGCCCATAACTAACATCGGACGGTTTCAATGAAAGTGACGTTGCTGATGCCCGTGCTCAACGAGCGCGAGAGCATGGAAGTGATCATGCCCCAGATCGACCGCAGCTGGGTGCACCAGATCCTCATCGCCGACGGCGGATCCACGGACGGCACCATCGAATACTGCAAGGAGCACGGCTACGAGCACTTCGTGCAGAAGAAGCCCGGCATCCGCCAAGCCTACAACGAGGCCCTGCCGCTGATCACCGGCGACGCCATCATCACCTTCAGCCCCGACGGCAACTGCATCCCCAAGGACATCCCGCCGCTGATCAAGAAGTTCGAAGAGGGCGGCTACGACATGGTCATCGCCTCGCGCTATTTCGACGGCGCCAAGAGCGAGGACGATGACTTCATCACCACCTTCGGCAACTGGATCTTCACCACCACCTGCAACATGCTCTTCGGGTACAAGTACACCGACTGCATGGTCATCTACCGCATCTACTGGAAAAAGATGATCTATGACTTGGAGCTGGACAAGGACAAGTGGTACAGCACGTTCGAGAAGCTCTACTGCACGCGCCTGAGCTGGGAGCCGATGCTTTCCGCCCGCGCGGCCAAGCGCAAGTATAAGATCGGCGAGATCCTTGGCTATGAGCCCGCCCGCATCGCCGGCGTGCGCAAGCTGCAAATCATCCGCTGGGGCCTGGGCTACTACAGCCAGTTCATCCGCGACTGGCTGTTCTGGAAATAGGCGGAGCAGGGGCGTTGCGCAGGGAGCAGGAGCAAGCTTGAGGTCCACGCTGGTAGGTCTGGTCGAGGACGCGCGGCGTTATGAAAGAACGGTCGTCCTCCTCCTGCTCGCACTGCTGCTCGCCGCCGGCGCGTATGTCCGTCTGGCGGGCATCACGCAGGTCGGTTTCGCCAACTCCGACGACTTCTACTATTACCGCTGGGCCTATGACTGGTTCCGCGGCCTGACCTATACGCAGGGCTCCTACCGGCTGGCGATTCCCTTCTTCGGGGCCGTGTCCATCGCCGTTTTCGGGGCCAACGACTACGCCATCCACGCCTTCACGGCCTGCGTGGGCGTGGTGAACGTGCTCCTGGCCTATTTCGTGGTGCGCGCCCTGGCGGCCCCGCGTTGGCTCGCCCTGGCCGTGTGCTTCGTGCACGGCCTTTCGCGCCGCGTCGTGGAGTTCGACCGCACCGAGCCGACCACGGCCCTCACGGAATTCTTTTTCCTCATGGCCGTGCTGCTCTTTGTCCAGTCCCTGCGCAGCCAGGAGAAACAGGGGAGCGGCCCGCGCCAGCTTCTGCTGTTGGCCGCGTCCGGCCTCAGCCTGTGCGTCGCCGGCCACACACACTGGGACATGGCGGCGCATGCAGTGTCGCTCATGGCCTTCCTGCTGTTTTATGACAGCATGACGCGCTTCTCCCTGGGCTGGTGGCTGGCCAAGGCCGCAACGTTCTCCGCGGCGTTCTTCGCGCCGATACTCGCCGGCATGTGCTATTACGGGCCGCAGCAGGTTCTGAACGGCATCATGTTCGGCAAGTACATCCTTCAACTGACGCAGCTGGACTCGCTGCAGCAGCTCGGCTTTTTCCCCGCGCTCGCCTACATCTACCAGCGCGTCATCGTCGGTCCGGTGGCGGCCTCCGTCCTGTCCGTGCTGTTCCTGCTCGCGCTGCCCTTGGCGCTGCTCGCGCTGCGGGACGCCCTGCGCCAGCGCATGTCCGGTCGGCCGGCGCAGGGCGACGAACTGCTTTTGCACCTGCCGCTGGCGCTCACCCTGGTGTACACGTTGAGCCTCACAGTCCTGCGCATCAACACGGAATTCCGGCAGCCGCAGCATCTCTCTCCGCTGGTGCTGCTGTTCGTGGGCGGGTGGCTTGCGCGCGGGCTGGAGCGCATGGCGCGCTGGCCGAAGGCGCGTCTGGCGGCCGCCGTGCTCATTCCGCTCGTCGTGGTTCTCCAGATGGACCCGCGGCAGGTCTTCACGGACCGCTTCCGGCAGGTTTCCGTGTACCGCACCCTGAACAACGTTCTGGCCGGCCGCGTGGACGGCATGCGGCGGCTGCTCATCGCGCCGTACACGGTCCTGGACTGCCGCTATCAGGTCCTTACGCCGCCGAGCTATTTCGTGAAGGACGACGTCGACCATATTTTCGAGTACACCGACGACCTCCCGCTCGATGCGCAGCTCAGGAAACACCGCATCAAGTATGTCGCCTTCGCCAATGGGCTGACGCACAAGGAATCCGGGAATTTCGTCGGCGTGCGCGCCACGCTGGGCAAGGTTTACGGCCTTGCGCCCGAGGCCTACTCGGAAAGCCGCGAGCGCGAGCTGTTTGACCGCGCGCTGGCGGAACGTGGCGCGCAGACGCTGTACAGGGACGCCGATGTCGCCATCTACGAGCTGGAGGATCGGCCATGAGCCGCGTCATGACGCTCGTGACCGCCTGCGCCTTCTGCATCCTGCTCGCCGGCTGCCGGAGCGAGGGCAACATCCGCCATCTGCCCGGCGCGCCGGAAACCGCACGGACCGCCACGGCGGCGCAACTCCCAGAATTCACCAACAGTCTGGGCATGCGCTTTGCGCGCATCCCCGCAGGCAGCTTCCAGATGGGCTGCGCGCCGGCCGCGGGCGGACTGGCCGATGAGGTCCCGGTCCGTCAGCTGGCGGTGGGAGCCTTCTGGCTCGGCCGCTGCGAGGTCACGCAGCAGCAGTGGCGCGCGGTGATGGGCTCCAACCCGAGCCAGTTCCGGACCGGCGGCCCCTGGAACCAGCCCAGCGTGTACAACTACCGCGGAGTGCGAATGTTCGACGCCGACAAAAATCCGGTGGAGAACATCTCCTGGAACGACGCCATGGAGTTCGTGCGGCGGCTCAATGTCCGCGAGGGCACCAACGCCTACCGCCTGCCGAGCGAGACGGAGTGGGAGTACGCAGCGCGGGCGGGAACCGGCGCGGTCCGCTACGCCGTGGACGCCCGGCGCTGGCCCACCGAGTCGAGCATTCTGTTCTTCGGCGCGCGCGGCGGCATCACCTTCCCGGTGGGCAGCCTGCCGCCCAATCCCTGGGGTCTGTACGACATGGACGGCAACGTGCGCGAGTGGTGCGCCGACGTCTATGGTCCCTATGGCGTGGAAACCGCGGCCGACGCGGCGGCGCTGCGCGTCGTGCGCGGCAGCTGCTGGCTGGATCCCCAGAACACGCGCTGGACGCAGCGCTACTGCAACCGGCCCGAGACGCGCAGTCCGCTCATCGGGCTACGCATCGCCAGGAGCATCGAGTGAACGGAGGAACGGTTTCGGCCCCGGCGCGGCCAAGCTGGCCCGGGCTGCTCGCGGCCCTGTGCCTGGCCGCGGCCTGCGTCCTGATGCGCACGTTCGCGCAGGCGCCGGACTTCCTTTGGAGCCTGGGCGCGCAACTTTTCCTGTACAACGTGGTTTCGCTGGTCGCGACCGTGCTCGTCGCCTTTTCCTGCTGTGGCCTGGGCCAGCTGCTTTGCCGCTTCCGGCGGCCGCTGGGAGCGGACGCACTGCTGATTGCGACAGTCGCCGGAACCGCCGCGTTCATGTTCCTCGGCTATGCCGTCGGCCTCGCCGGGTTGCTCAAACCCTGGCTGTGTCTTTCGCTGCTGGTCGCGCCGCTGCCGTTTTTCCCGGCCGAATCGCTCTGCGCGCTGCTGGCCGGACGCGCGGCCCGCCTGCTCGCCGCCGCGCTCGGCGTCCTGTTCGTCTACCTGTTCGCCGTCAGCGGCGTTTTGGCCAACTTCATCACCAACGACTTCGGCCATTACCTGCCGATGTACGACTTGGCGCTGACCCGGGGCGACCTGCTGCCGAACATCTTCTACAACGCCTATTATGCGGCCAAAGGCGACGGGCTGGCCTTCCTGTTCATGGCCGCGACGAGCAGCCACGCCATCTATTCCGTCTGCTTTCTGGCCTTGTGCCTGATTCTTCTCATGGCCGGGCGCTACACCGCGCTGGTCTCGGGCTCGCGCATCCTCGGGGCGCTGTTCATCGTCATCCTGCTGGCCACGCGGATCGTCCGGGCGGAGATGTACAAGGCCCACATCATCTCCAGCATGTTCATCCTGGCCGCGCCGTTCATGCTCTCGCTGCTGTTCATCGCCCACAGGCAGGATCGCCCGGCCGTGTTCCGCGCCTGCGTCGCCACCATCGCCGGGATGCTCGTGATCACGCCGCTGGACGGGGCGTTCCTGTCCCTGCCGCTGCTTGCCGGCTTCGTTCTGGCCCTGCTGTTGCGCCGCGGCGCGCTGCTGCGCCGCAACGTTGCGCTGATCGGCGTGTCGCTCGCGGTCTTTTTCGGCATGCTCGGCCTCAATTTCGCGCTCACCGGCATGCCCGAGATCAAGCCGTTCACGTTCTTCTGGCCGTTCATGGACCTGCACAAGGTGGACGGCTGGATTTCGGTCAACACCGTGGTCTCACTCGGCTCCATCAACCACAGCACCGGATTCGTGTTTACGCCGGCAGGACTGTTGCGCACCGGGCTCAAGCTGGGCGGGCTCGTGCTGGCGCTCGTGGGCGGCGCGTGGCTGCTGCGGCGCGTCTATCCCATGCGCCTGCGGCACTATGTGGTCCTGCTGGCGCCCATCGCCGCCCTGCACGTGGTGACGATCTTCTTCAAGACCATCACCCACCATCTGTCCTTTGCGGATCACACCACGTTCGAGAGCGTGCTGAACCGGATGTTCCTGTGCTACGCCGTGCTGCTTCTCGTGGCGCTGGCGGCGCGCTTCCTTCGGAACCGCACACGCCTGCGGCCCGATGCGGCGAAGATCGCCTTCGCCCTGTTCGCCGTCCTCGGCGTGCACGCGGTGGTGTTCAACTGGCTGCCGCCCCTGCGACAGCAGATCGGCTACGCCCGCTCCTTCGTCGGCCAGACGGCGCCCGCCACCCTTTTCGGAGCCTGGCGCGACCCGGCCGCGGAAGAGGTCCAGCGGCTGCTGCCGCCCGGCGAGCGCGTGTTCTCCCTCTATTTCTCGCCCTATGCCTACACCCTGCCGGGGCAGCGCTTCGAGCGCCCGGAGAATTCCGAGACCATGCGCTTCCTGCCGCAACTTCTGGACAGCGATGTGGACGCCGCGGCGCGCATCTACAAGGAGCTCGGCTTCCGCCGCTTCACCGTGTTCGTCTGGGACAAGCCCGACGAAGGCACCTTCCTCACCTTCAACGTCTATCAGTTCTACGGGCCGCTTTTCGACGCGGAGAACGTGGCCAGGCGGTTCCGCGTCCGGCCGCTGGGCGGGAACAAATGGCTCATGACCCTTGACGGCGGCGACCAGGACGGACAGGTTCCGGACGGAGCCTTCCTGGCGCGTTACGCAGCCATGCGCGAGCGGGACATGGCCAAGGTCGACAACTATTCCCTCGAAGCCCTGCGGGTCATGCGGGGCAAGCTTCCCGAACTGGCCAGGATCAGAAACAAGGCACTTGAAACCGGACCGAACCCGTGAGGACCATGAACGACGAACTGCGCTTCCGCCGGCTTGAGCGTTTTCAGCACTGCCTGGCCTGCACCGCCTGCGGCGGGACCCTCGGCCTCAGCCGGGAGGCGGCCGTATGCCGCTCCTGCGGCGCAAGCTTTCCCGTGCGCGAGGGCCGGCTCTATTTCGTCACCCCGCCCAGCCGCGACGACGCGTTGGACGACCTCAAGGGAAAGCTTAAGAAATGGCTGGGACGCTACTACTACACCGTGGGCGTGGACCTGCTCGCGCCGACCTTCCCGCTGTCCCTGGGGCGCGAGGTGCGCCGGATCATGGACCCGGCCAAGACCCTGGTGGTGGACGCCGGCTCGGGCAACCGGCGCATCGACGACGGGGTGCTCTGCCTGGACTTCTTCGACTACGACGAGGTGGACGTGGTCTGCGACGTGACCAACCCGCCGCTCCAGCCCGGCAGCGTGGACGCCGTGGTGACGCGCGGCCTGCTGGAGCACCTGCAGGATCCCTTCACCACAGTGCGCAACTTTTTCGCCTGCACGCGCAGCGGCGGCAGGGGCCTGCATCTCGTGCCCTTCCTGTTTCCCTTCCACGCCTCGCCGCACGACTACTTCCGCTTCACGAACAAGGGGCTGGAGGAGTTGTTCAAGGGCTACGAGGTGACGGACATGGTGACGGCCACCGGACCGTTCACGCTGTTCCTGGTCAATCTGGAAGAATTCCTGGCCACGCTGCTGAGCTTCGGCAACGACAGGCTCAAGGGCCTGATCACCCTGGCCTCCTGCGCCGTGCTTTTCCCGCTGAAATTTCTGGATTGGCCGTTCGTGCGGGGCCGGCGCTTCCTCGGCATGGCCCCGACGATCCTCACGACCCTGCGCAAGCCTTAGCGCGCCGCGCGGCCGGACTCCGGCAACAGGCCAAGCAACCCGAAGGCGATCATCGCCAGGCCGCAGACGAGATAGCTCACCGCGCCCACGGCGAAGCCGATTTCGCTGGGCGCGCCGCACATGGCGTACAGCGCGGCGAAGAGCCCCTCGCGCACGCCGACCCCCTGGATCGACAGCGGAATCCAGCGCGCCAGCTCCACCAGCACGGTGATCATCACCACCACGGTCCAGGGCAGATCCGCGCCCAACGCGTTGGAGTAGAGCACCACCGCCGCCGCCCACGATCCGACCGCGCCGAGAGACAGCAGCACGAGCACCGCCGCGCCGCGCCGCGAGCGGAAGGCCAGCGCGGCCGTGAGTCCCTCCAGCCAGCGGCCCACCAGGGCGTTCAGGCGCGCGGGCACGGGCAGCCGGCCGACGCTCACGAGCCAGAGCGCGAGCGCCCCGGCGCAGAGCCCGCCGGCCAGCATCGCCGCGGCGGAGTGCAGCGTGGCGGTCGCCGCCGCCGGCAGCGTCGAGCCGTGCCAAGACCACAGCGCCCAGCCGACGAGAAACGCCAGGACGAAGCCGAGCAGGCCCATGATCCGTTCCTTGAACAGCGCGCCGAGGATGCGCGGCCGCTCCAGCGGCGCGTCCTTGCTCAGGGCGCAGAAGCGGTACACGTCGCCGCCCAGGTTCGCCGGGGTGATGGCGTTGAGCAGGTTGGCGTAGAGATAGGTGGTGATGATGCGGCCCGGCCCGGCCGACGTGTGATCGCGGATGATCGCCAGCCAGCGCACGGCCAGGAACAGGAAGGACAGCAGGCAGATGGCGAACATCGCCAGGAGGTGCACGGCGCTGGTGCGCGCCAGCGCATCGCCCAGGGCGCGCCAGTTGAGCAGGGCCAGCGACGCGGCCAGCGCCCCCAGGCCGAACAGCAGCTTGAGCAGCGACTTCACGACGGTTTCCGGCACACGAGCAGCCGGTGCCCCGGCTGGCCTGGGCTGACGTGGGGGAGGAGCGTCTCGGCGACGATTTCCAGGCCCGCGGCGGCGATCTGCCGGCGCAACGCGGCGTCCAGACGGAAGGCCGGAAGGATGTACATGTATGGAATGCGGTCGCGCAGCTGCGCCTCGCTGTACGTCCCGGCATGCAGGCTCTTGGCCAGGAACAGGAAGAAGGCGTCCAGGGCCTTGCAGCGCAGCAGTCGGAACACCCGCCGCAGCAGCCAGAGCACGCGGTTGAAGAGCCGCGCGTCGGGAAGCGTGCAGACGAGCGAGCCGCCGGGCGCGAGATCGCCGCTCAGCTTGCGCAGCAGCGGCGAAGCGGGCGAGCCGAGCAGGTGCAGCACCGAGTCGGCGTAGATGACGTCGCAGGGCCCGAGGGGAGTGGCGAGATAGTCGGCCAGCTGGAAACGCGCGCGTTCGGCATGGCCGTTTTCCCGGGCGCGGCGCTCGGCCTCGGAGATGTTCGCCGCAGAGATGTCCACGCCGAGCAGCGCGGCCTCGGGGATGCGTCCGGCCAGGGCCAAAAGCACGCCGCCGGAGCCGCAGCCGATCTCAAGGATGCGCGGGGAAGGACGGCCGCCGGTCGCGCCGGCCACGGCGTCCAGCAGGGCGGTTTTGTCGCCGGCCTCCAGATAGCGCAGCTCCTTGAACTCGGGAGCGTCCACGACTCACTCCGCGGCCATGCGCGTGAGCACGGCCTCCGGCGTGGCGAACGCATACCGCGAATCGCCGGCGATGAATTCGAGGAAATCGCGATAGATGCCGAGCATGACCGGATTGCCGCTGAAGCGCGGCTCGCAGTGGTTGAGGTGCACCACGACGCCGCCCGAGGCCGCGATGCTCGCGGCGCAGGACTTCCACAGGGTCAGGATGTCCGCCGGCTCGTGGCCCAGGAAGAGCAGGGAGCCGTCGCGCGGCATGGACAGCGGCAGTTCGCGGAGGCCTTCGCAGACGAACGGCCGGGCGCTGGCGCAGCCGTTGTTGGGCGTGGGAAAGCGTCCGCCAGCCGTGGGCATGCTGCTGTCGTAGGCGAAGTCCGCGGCGAGCGCGTGCAAGAGGCGCCGCGTGCGCAGCAGCGAGGGCGCGCGGTAGCCCGTGGCGCCGTATTCCTCGCGCAGGGGCCGCATGGCGTCGAGGCGCTTGCGCAGGCGCGCATCCGAGGCGAAGGCCGTGCGGTTGGAGTGGTCGTAGCCGTGCACGCCGATCCCGTGGCCGCGGCGCAGGAGCTCCTGGAGGCGCGGCCGGTCCAGGGGCCAGGCCCGCGCCGGCACGTAGTTCACCGAGCGCGCGCCGACGGCTTCCTCCAACGGGGCGAAGTGCTCCAGAAAGTTGCACAGGCCCAGGTGGGAGTCCAGGTCGTGGGACAACACCACCGGCGTCGGCCCGATGCGGAAGGGATTGGGCGCGCCGGCGAGGTCGGCCAGAAAGTCGGCCGAGAGGTCCAGGGGCCAGCCGGGGAATTGCGCCCAGTCCGTGCTCTCCCGGCAGGCGCTGCCCATGCAGCGGGCGGCGATGCTGCGCAGGAAGGGCGGCACGAGCTGGTAGTTGAAGGGCAGCCGGCTGCTCAGCGGCGGCGTGTCCGTGAAGGCCGCGCGCAAGCGCAGGGCGTTGGCCTCCGCATGGCTGGCCGTGGCCTGCGGGGTCAGGCGGAAATCCTCGCCGCAGGGCGTGAGCGAGCCGTCCGTGAGCATGCGCGTGGGCACGGTGAGCCTGTGGCCAGCGGCCCAGGCCAGATCATCCCGACCGGACACCGCGCACAGGCGGATCGCGACCCAGGCGGAATCAGCCGTGGCGGCGCTGGGCATTGGTGGACTCGCTGACGAAGTAGAGCGGCCGGCCGAGGGATTCGGAATGAATGCGCTGGAGATACTCGCCGATGATGCCGAGCACCAGGAACTGGAGCCCGAAGAAGCAGGTCATGGCCAGCATGGTGCTTGTCCAGCCGGGCATCGGCGTTCCCGAAAACCAGTTGAACACCAGGTAGATCAGGAAGATGAGGCTGGCGAAGCTGACGCACATGCCCAGCCAGGTGATCAGCCGCACCGGGATGCTGGAGAAGCTGATGAAGGCGTCGTAGAAGGTCTTGATCATCCGCGTGAAGGTCCAGCCGGACTTCCCCGCGAAGCGCACCTGGCGATCATACTCCACGGTGGTCTGGTCGAAGCCGGTCCAGGCCACGAGGGCGAAGGTGATGCGGTTGCTCTCGCGAAACTTGCGCAGGCACTCGACCACGGTCTTGTCGACCATCAGGAAGCTGCCGGTGGTGAACTTGGAGCCGCGCGGCATGGCGAAACGCCGCAACAGCTCGAAGAAGATCCGGCTGGTGGCCATGCGCCACCCGGCGTCCTTGCGCGTGCGGCGCTTGCCCCAGACGATGCGCGCGCCGGCGAGCCATTCCCGGGTGAACTCCAGCACGGTCTGCGGCGGGTCCTGCAGATCGCAGGCCAGGGTGCACACGGCGTCGCCCTCGGCGTGATCGAAGCCGGCCGTGATGGCCATGTGCGAGCCGAAGTTGCGCGAGAGGCGGATGCCGGAAAAGCGCGGATCCTCGCGGCAGATGTCGCGGATCATGGCCCAGCTTTTGTCCCGGCTGCCGTCCTCGATGAACAGCACGCGATACTCCAGGCCGTCCTCGGCCGCGCCGGGACGCTCGAAGATCACGGAGCGCACCTGCTGCACGTATTGCCCCAGGCTCTCTTCTTCGTTGAAGACCGGGGTCAGGATGGTGATGGTCTTGGTTTCGGACATGCGGGACCTAATAGCGCCAAACCGGGAAGTCCGGCAAGAGTTCCGCCAGACGCCGGTTCGGTTCCGCATAGGCGGCCTGGAGGCGCGCCTCCACATGGGCCGGGATGGTCTCCACTTCCTCGGCCGCCACGTTGTTGATCACGCCCAGGCCCTCGGCGTCCTGCGGCCGCTGCGCAACGCCGATGAAGGCGTGCAGCCGGGCCAGCAGGCCGGGGGCGTCGTCGATGAGGTCCTCGTAGCGCAGGCAGAGGATCTGCTCGCGCGGGAACAGCGCGAACCAGTGCGCGAGATGCTCGGCGTAGAGCCCGCGGCTGAACAGGGCGTGCGGCCGGGCGTACCTGAACTTTTCCGGCACCTGGCCCTCGCGTTCCTGTTCCAGGTCCAGGGCGCGTTCGAAGCTCTCGGTCTCGACTTTGTTGTGGCAGGACCAAATCCAGTTGCTGAAGGCGCGGGTCACGGGATCGCGCAGGATGAACACCAGGCGCACCCAGGGCGCGTCCTTCTTGATGCGCTGCGGCGCCGCCGGGCTTTCCAGGTAGTTGGTGGACTTTTCGCCCACGGTCGCGCCGGCCGGTGCCTTCTTGAACCACCTGTCGCGGTAGTAGTTCAGGCCCTGTGCGTAGGATTCGTCCACGAGGAAGAACTTGGGCTCCGGAAAGACGGGCGTGGGCAGGAACACGTCCGGATGGCGGCACAGGGCGTGGTGCAGCCAGGTGGTGCCGGAGCGCGGGGCCCCGCCGATGATGAAGTGGGGGGTGGGCCTGCTCGTCATGCCAGGGCCTCCTTGAGGCTGCGGACAACGAAGACGCGGTCCGCTTCCGTCAGTTCATGGTGCATGGGCAGGATCAGGCAGTGGTCCTGGGCGGCCTCGCTCCGGGGCAGGCAGCCCTCGGGCCAGGCCGCGGAATAGGGCGGCTCGCGGTGGGCGTTCATGATCCCCCGGCGCGTGGGCACGCCAAGCTCCTGCAGGCGCTGCATGACCGCGTCGCGGTCCACGGCGTCGTCCAGGCGGATGGCGTAGCTCTGCCAGTTGGTGCGGGCGTAGGCCGGTTCGGCGGGAATGCGCACCTGCGGCAGGCCGCGCAGTAGTTCGGCATAGTGATCGGCCTGGCGGCGGCGGTCGGCCACGAGTTCGTCCAGCCGCGCGAGCTGGGCCAAGCCCACGCCGGCCTGGATGTCGGTCATGCGGTAGTTGAAGCCCGTGCTCACGTACTGCTCGAAGACCACTTTCTTCGCGCCCTCGCGCTCGGCCGCGGACTTGCTCATGCCGTGCTGGCGCAGGAGGCGGCAGCGGGCGTCGGCCGCGGCGTCGGCCGTGGTGATCATGCCGCCGTCGCCGGTGGTGACGACCTTGCGCGGATGGAAGCTGAAGCAGGCGCTGCGGCCATGAGGCCGGCCGATGCGCTGGAAGCTCGCGCCGCAGTCCAGGCTGACCTCGGAGCCCAGGGCGCAGGCCGCGTCCTCGACCACCGGCACGCCGAGCGGTTCGGTCAGGGCCAGCACGCCGGCCATGTCCGCGGGCAGGCCGACCTGATGCACCACAAGCACCGCGCCCAGGCGGCCCAGGCGGCCGCGCAGCAGGCGTAGCGGGCTTTCCGGGCAGTTCTGCAGCCGGTCGGACAGTCCGGGCTTGAGGAACAGGCCGCCCAGGCCGGGCTCGAAGTCCTCAGCCAGGCTGCGGCGCAGTTCGTCGACGGAGAGGTTGAGGGTGTCGGCCTCGATGTCCAGGAACCAGGGCTCGGCCAGGCAATAACGCACGGCGTTGGCCGTGGCGATGAAGGAATGGCTCACGGTGACGACCACGTCGCCCGGGAGCACGCCGGCGGTGAGCAGCGCCAAGTGCAGGGCCGTCGTTCCGCTGGACACGGCGCAGGCGCATGGGCTGCCCGTGCGGGCCGCGAAGTCCTTCTCGAAGGCGTCGACGCGGGGCCCCTGCGTCACCCAGCCGGATTCGATGGCCGCCCGCGCGCCCGCGATTTCCTCCTGCCCGAGCCAGGGCTTGGCCAGGGCGAGCTTTCCGGAAGCGCTCATTGCGCAGCCCCCCGGCCAACGGCGAGGACGCGGACGCCCTTGGCCTCGATGGCCGCGGCGTCGTACTTGGAGCGACCGTCCAGGAAGACCTTCAGACCGCGGCCATGGAGCGCGCCCCAGTCGAGGTCCGCGTATTCCTTGTGGGCCGTGACCAGCACGGCGGCGTCGAGCGGTCCGCCGGAGGCCAGGCTGTATGGCGTGAAGCCGCGCGCGGAGATGGCCGCGTCGGGGTAGAGCGGATCGTTGAGCAGCACCGTGGCACCCTTGGCGGCCAGGGCATCGCGCAGGAGGAAGGCCGGGGAGCAGTAGTCCTCGGGCACGCCCGGGCGGAAGGACAGGCCCAGAATGAGCACGCGCCGGCCGGCGAGGCCGCCCAGGGCCGCCTCCAGCCGCGCGGTCTGACGCACGGCCTGACCGTCGTTGATGCGCCGGGCCGCGCCCGTGAGGGCGAGATCCAGTCCCAGGGCCGGAGCCTGGCCCAGCAGGAAGTAGGGGTAGACCGGGGTGCAGTGGCCGCCGACGCCGATGCCCGGCGCGAGCAGGAAGCTTTCCCCGTCGGTGTTGGCCGCGGCGAAAACGCGGGCGGCGTCCATGCCGCGCGCCTCGCAGAAGCCGGCCAGCTCGTTGGCCAGGGCGATGTTCACATCGCGATAGGCCATGCCCGCGAGCTTGGCCATTTCGGACTCCTCCAGCGAGGGCAGCTCGATGATCCCGGCCCCGAGGACCGCATGATAGAGCGCCACGCCCCGCGCCAGGGACTTCGGCCCGGCCCCGCCGACGATCTTGGGATTGTCGTTGAGGTGCGCCATGACCTTCTGGGACTTCACGCGCTCCGGACTGAACACCAGGAAGAGGTCCTCCTCGACGCGGCGGCCGGAGGACTCCAGAATCGGCTGGAGCACCGTGCGCGTGGTGCCCACGGGCAGCGTGGTCTCAAAGCTCACGGTGACGCCGGGCGACAGGGCCGGGGTCATGCGCCGGGTCACGTCGAGCAGGATGGACAGGTCCTCGCGCTTGTCCGGGGTGAGCTTCACCGGCACGAGCACGATGATCGCCTCGGCCCAGGCCGCGGCCTTGGACAGATCCGTCGTGGCGGTCAGCCGGCCGGCGCGCGCGCCCTCAGCCACGAGATCGGCCACGCCGGGCTCGTCGATGTGGCAGCGGCCGGCGTTGATGGCCTCGACCACGCGCGGATCCGCGTCCACGCCCATGACCTCATTGCCGCGGGCCGCGGCCTGGGCCGCCAGGGGCAGCCCCATCTTGCCGCAGCCGATGAGCACGATGCGCATCAGGCGTTCTCCTTGCGATAGGCCGCCAGGGCCCTTTTGAGACCCTCGATGAGGTCCACCTTGGGCGCGAAGCCCAGAACCTTGCGGGCCTTGTCGATGTTCGGCACGCGCACGCGGATGTCCGTGCGATCCATGTGCTGGTGCACGATGTCCACGGAGCTTTCGCCCACCTGCCGCACCAGCCGGGCCAGGCCCAGGGTGGAGTAGGTCTCCTGCGGATTGCCGATGTTGAAGGCGTCGTTGGCCAGATCCTCACGGGTGAGGATGGTCATCAGCGCGTCCACGCAGTCGTCGACGTAGCACCAGGCGCGGATGGACGAGCCGTCGTTGTGGACGATCATCGGTTTGCTCTCCACCACGGCGCGCAGGAAGTTGGCGATGCAGCCCTCGCCGGTCTGGCGCGGGCCGTAGATGTTGAAGGGCCGCACCATGTAGGCCTTGAACCCATACTTCTCGCCGTGGCGGAAGGCCAGGTTCTCGGAGGTGATCTTGCTCACGGCGTAGGTCCAGCGGCAGTCGTGCACCGGGCCGACGGCGAAGCCGCGATCCTCGCGCACGTCGAAGGCGTCGGAGCCGTAAGCCTCGCTGGTGGAGAAGCCGAGATACTTGCCCACGCCGAGCTCGGACACGGCCTCCAGGATGTTCATGGTGCCCATGATGTTCACCTTGAGGGTGTCCAGCGGGTGGGAATAGTAGCTGGACACGCCGGCGATGGCCGCTGCGTGGACCACGGTGTCGCAGCCCTGCATGGCCTCGCGCACCTGCGTTGCGTCGAGGATGTCCGCGCGCACGAGGGAGACGTTGGGATGGCTGGCCAGCCCCGGGGCGTGGGCCAGGGAGTTGCGGCGGAAGTTGTCGAGGATGACCACCTGACACGTGGGGCAGAGACGCTCGGCCAGGTGGGAACCGATGAAACCGCCGCCGCCGGTGATGAGGACTTTCTTCATGTCGAACCTGTGCTTTTGCCCGGGAATCAGCCCGGGAGTTTGTCGCCGTAGGCCGTGACCGCCGCGATGACGCGCTCGACCTGCTCCGGCGTCATGCCGGGGAACATGGGCAGGCTGATGAGTTCGCGCGCGAGCTTCTCCGCCACGGGGAAGGAGCCGGGGCCAAGACCGAGGGATGCGTAGCACTCCTGCAGGTGCAGGGGGTGCGGATAGTGCAGACCGGTGTGGATGTCCTGTTCGTTGAGCACGCGGGCCAGCTCGTCGCGGTCGGCCGGGGCGTGCAGATGGACCACGTAGAGGTGGCGGCTGGGCACGTTGCCCGGCATGACGCGCACGGCGCTGAGCCAGGGCAGCTTGGCGAAGGCCGCATCATAGCGGAGCGCCGTAGCGCGGCGGCTCTCGTTCCAGGCGGCAAGGTGCGGCAGCTTGACGCGCAGGAAGCCGGCCTGGATGGCGTCGAGCCTGCTGTTCATGCCCTCCAGGGCGTGGAAATACTTGCGGCTCTGGCCGTGGTCGCGCAGCATGCGCACCCGTTCCATGACCGCCGGGTCCGCGGAGACCACCGCGCCGGCGTCGCCGCAGGCGCCCAGGTTCTTGCCGGGATAAAAGCTGAACCCGGCGGCGTGGCCCATGCTCCCGGCCAGATGCCCGTTGTGGCTCGCGCCGTGGGCCTGGGCCGCGTCCTCCACGACCTTGAGGCCGTATTGCTCCGCCAGCTTCAGGATGGCGGTCATGTCCGCGCACTGGCCGTAGAGATGCACCGGCAGGATGGCCTTGGGCCGGTCCTCGGCGCGGGGCGAGGCGAAGCGGCGCTTGAGTTCGGCCTCCAGGAGGTTCGCGTCCATGAGGCTCGTCGCCGGGTCCACGTCCACGAAGGCGAAGTGCGCGCCGGTGTGGGAGATGGCCTCCACGGTGGCGATGAAGGTGTTGGGCACGGTGAGGACGAGGTCGCCGCGGCCGATGCCCAGGCCGAGCAGGGCCAGGCGCAGGGCCTCGGTGCCGTTGCCCACGCCGGCGCAGAGCAGCGGCCGGTTCGCCCCGGCGCCGCAAAAGGCCGCGAACTCGCGTTCGAAGGCCGCCACGTGTTCGCCGCCGATGAACCCGGCGGTGTCCAGGGCCGCGTCGAAGACCTTGAGCAGTTCCGGTTTGAGCTGGGCGTGCTGGGCCTTGAGGTCGAGGAAGGGGATCATGTTCATGCTCACGAAAGCTCCTGTGCGTCGTCGTCGAGGTGGCGGAGGACGCGGGCGGGATTCCCGGCCACGACGGCCCTCGGCGGAACGTCCTTGGTGACCACGCTGCCGGCCCCCACCACGGCTTCTTCGCCTATGGTGACGCCGCAGAGCAGGGTGGCGTTACTGCCGATGGAGGCGCGCCGGCAGATGCGCGTCGGCGTGCAGGTCCAGTCGCCGCCGCCCTTCTTGCGCCCCTTGCGGTCGGTGGCGCGCGGAAACACGTCGTTGGTGAACATCACGCCATGGCCGATGAAGGCCTCGTCCTCAATGGTCACGCCCGAGCAGATGAAGGTGTGGCTCTGAATCTTGACCCGGCTGCCGACGCGCACGTCGCACTGGATCTCCACGAAGGTGCCGAGGGTGCACTCGTCGCCGATTTCACAACCATAGAGGTTGACGAAGCCGCCCAGGCGCACGTCGCGGCCGAGCTTCACGTCCGGCGCGATCTTCAGATACGGCGCAGTCACAGATTCTCCAGGGAGATGCGATCGCCTCCGGCGCGCAGGGACTTGTCCGAGGCTTCGAGCAGGCGCACGACCTGCAGCCCGAGTTCGCCGTCGGACAAAGGCTTCTTGCGGCCGCGCACGCAGTCGATGAAGTGCTCGGCCTCGGCGTTCAGGGCCTCGCGGTGGACCAGCTTGGGGGCGAGCATGTCGCCGGTGCGGTACTCGACGTTGATCTTGTACAGGCTTTCCTTGGTGGGCGTAAGCACGATGCCCTTGTCGTACAGGCGGACCTTCTCCAGCAGCTCCAGATCGTCATAGACGACCATCTTCTTGCTGCCGGCGATGATGGTCTTGCGCATCTTGACCGGTGCCACCCAGCTGAAGTGGAAGTGGGCCACGAAGCCGCCCTCGTATTCCAGATGCACGTAGGCCAGGCTTTCGAGGTTCTGCGGGCCGTGGCAGACGCCCATGGCGCGCAGGGCCAGCGGTTTCTTGTCGATGAGGTGCACGAGGATGGACAGATCGTGCGGGGCCAGGTCGTAGATGACGTTAACGTCCTGCTGGAACAGGCCGAGGTTGATGCGCACGGAGTCGAAATAGAGCAGATCGCCGAGTTCCTGCTTGTCCACCAGCTCCTTGATCTTCTGCACCGAGCCGGTGAACAGGAAGGTGTGGTCCACGGCGATGATCCGGCCGTTGGCCCGGGCCAGGGCGTTGAGCTCCTCGGCCTGGGCCGCGGTCTGCGTGAAGGGCTTCTCCACGAAGACGTCCTTGCCGGCCTGCAGCGCGGCCTTGGCGATGGCGTAGTGGCTGGCCACGGGCGTGGCCACGAGGACGGCGTGGATGTCGGGATCCTGGAGCAGCCGTTCGTAGTCCGGCGTCACGAGCGTTGAGGGAAAAAGACGCGCCGCGTATTTGGCGCGGTCTTCCTTCTGCTCGCAGATGGCGCGGAGCTGACAATCCGGTTGGGTTGAAAAGTTCCGCGCCAGGTTGGGGCCCCAGTAGCCAAAACCGATGAGTCCGACTCCGATCATGCAAGCTTCCGGATTATTAGAGTGTTGAGTGAGTGTTGCGCGGCTCGGCGGATTCGGGAGGGCCGGCGTGGTCGCACGGTGCGCCAAATTGATTTTTTTGGAGAAAAACCAGAAATCCGGCCAAAAGTCCAGCGCAATGCGTTCTCGTATGTATCTTCAAACAATACAGCGCGTTGTACGTGGCGTCAACACCCCTTGAAACGCGCGAACAAACGCCGGCACCACAGGGACACGAGCAGTCCTAGAATCGGGATTGTGGCCAGCGCGTAGCCGTAGGTTTCCGCCTGGGGCCCGCGCATCTTGCGGAAGACGAACCACACGAACAGCAAAGCCCAGACCGCGGCAGCGCAAATCCCGGCGGTGAGGCAGCGCAGGCGCGTCGGCGCGCAGTCGAAGCGCGGTTCATGGACCGCGCGCGCCTTCGTCGTCGCGCGATTGACCGGCCAAGCCGCGCCGCAGAGCAGCAGCAACACGCCGAGGCCGCTGAGCAGGTTGAGTCGCCAGATGAGCGGCGTGCTGAAGCGCAGGACCACGCGGAACGGGCCCGGCCGATCCACAAACACGCCCTGGAAGGCGTGGTCGGCGCGGAAGACCGGCAGTTCGCGGCCGTCCCGAACGGCGCGCCAGCGCGGGTCGAAGTTGTTGCTCACGGCGAGCACGCAGGGAGCGTCGGTGCGGCCCTCGATGACCAGCCGATCCGGCGACCAGGACGTGATGCGCGCATCGCCCGAGGGGCTGGCCTCGGCCGGCAGGAACAGTCCGGCCGGCAGGTCCTCGCGGGCCAGGAACGACGTGGCGCGCAGAGCGTCGAGCGGCGCCCCGCCGATGGACGCCAGGACCTGCGCGCGGGAGTCCAAAATCTTAGGCGCGGTCAGCCGCGCGCGCGGCACCGGCTCCTTGAGGGTGTAGATCCACAGCGGCATGCTGTGCAGCCGGCCCAGGCCGAGGCGTCCGAGCCAGGGCGCGCGCACGTCCAGACCGGGCGAGAATTCCACGCCGGTGCTGAGTTGCTCCAGCCCCGCCACGGGCGCGGCGGCGACGACATGGGTCACGTTCATGGCCAAAAGCGGCGGCCAGTCGAGGTCCGCGACGCTGCGCGGCTGCTTGGCCGGGATGACCACGCCGCGCTGGTCGTGGTCGATCTGGTTGCGCGTCAGGTAGAGCTGCCGCCACAGGCCGTCAAACTGGTCGACAAGGGTCTGCGTGGGCAGTTGCGGACGGACGACTTCGCGCACGTATTCCTTGAAGTACTTGTTGAAGAGCGGCGACTTGCCGCCCACGGTGTCCAGACCGTAGCTCTGCACGGCCGCCGGATGCACGTCCACGCAGGCCACGCGGAAAGGCTGTTCCGGGCTGCGCGACAGGGCGGCCAGCTCCGGATGGCCGAGGTAGCCCTTGGCGTAGGGCGTGAACATGCCGGCGGACATGAACTGCTGACGCACCATCATCCCGGTGGCGGCCAGGCAGACCACGAGCAGCGTGCAGGCCAGCATGACGCGGCCACGCGGCGGACTGTCGCGCCGGGCGCGGAACAGCAGCACGCCGCAGGCGCCGGCTCCCAACACGAGCAGGTACACGATGACCTTGTTGGCCGCGCCGAAGAGCGGCAGCAGCGCGGCGATGAGCGCGACCTGCCAGAGCGGAAAACGCCGCGGGGCCCGGGTCCAGCCCTCCACGGCCAGCGCGCCGAGCAGGGCCGTGAGCAGCCCCACGGTGGTGGCGAACATGAACAGGTCCATCTTGAGCAGGAAGCTGTTGCGGAACAGGGCCTTCAGATCGCTGTTGAACACGCCGGAGACGAGCAGCACGGCCAGGAGCAACAGGGCCGTAACGCGGACCTCGCGCTTGCGCAACAGCGGCAGGGCGAACAGGGCCAGGCCCAGGGTGGCCTGATCGGCCAGACGGCCCCGCGTCCAGCGCAGAAAATCGAGCAGGCCCGCCCCCCAGCCCGGAAAAACGAAGTCCCAGTCGCGCTGGGCGAAGGGGATGTACTGGAACAGGCTGACGATGGACGGCGCGTACAGAAGCACATACCCGGTCCAGACGACAAACACCCCGACGACCTGACGCTTGAAGTCCGGCAAATGGCGGCCCAGGAACAGCAGCAGGGCCAGGTGCAGCACCGGGAAGTGCGGCAGCGTCAGCACCGGGAACGAGAACAGGGCCACGGCCAGCACGCCCAGACCGCAGCCCAGGCGTCTGCCCCTGCCGCTGTCGGCGCGGAAGAGCTCCGTGGTCCAGTAGAAGAACGCCGGAAAGGCGTAGGGCAGGACCATGTGCACGTTGCCGCTGACCCAGACGAGCGAATAGAGCGACGCCATGAGCAGGGCCGTGCGCCGCGACGTGCGCGCAAGCAGCGGCAGCAGGCGGTACATGCCGTAGCCGGCCAGGAACATCTGGCCCACGTTCCACAGCAGGGCCAGCAGCCAGATGGGCAGGACCATGGACAGGAACACGGCCGGATGCCAGGGCGGGTGCTGCCCCACGAAGGCCGGAACGCCGCCGGCGTGGAAGGGGTACCAACTGAACGGCCCGTACTCCAGCCACAGCCGGCCCATGGCCTGAAAGTGCGAGAAGTGCGCTTCGAGGGTGTCGTAGAAGTCGATGACGGCGTAGGGGCCGAGGAGGATCTTGTCGGCGTAGCAGAGCAGGGCGAGGACGAGGAGCAGGAGGATGTCCCGCGTGTCGTTCGCCAAGGGCTTCTGCATGGGCCGCGCGGTGGTGGGCATCATGACCTCTGGTGGCGGGCGGTTCCGCGTTGTCCGCCCGGGACGAGGCTGGACGGGCCGTGGGACTTGGTATACTAGAATGCCGCCCCGCGCAAGATTGTCATGTGCGGCGCGGCCTTCCCTTCACGCCAAGCCCTTCAGAATCCATGAACGCAGGCTCCCATCGCTCCGGCAACATGCATCGCTTCGTGCTCCTTGGCCTTTTCCTGGTCGGGGCGGTCATTTTCTGGCGTCTCTGGGACCTCGGCCTGCTCGCGCCCGAGGCGGTGCAGCGCATGGTCGGCGCGCACGCCGTCAGCGCGCCGTTCCTGTTCATCGGGGCCTACGCCCTGGCCGTGCTGTTCATGGTGCCGACCCTGCCGTTGAACCTCGGCGCCGGCTTTCTCTGGGGGCCGCTTTTGGGCGGAATCTATTCGCTGCTCGGCAGCACCATCGGCTCCGTGGCGGCCTTCCTGTTCGCGCGCACGGCCTTCGGCCAGCCCATGGCGCGGCGCTTCCGGGCGCGGATCTTTCAAAGTCTGGCCAACATGCTCGAACGCGGCGGCTGGAAGGTCGTGGCCTTCACGCGGCTCAACCCGGCGGTGCCCACCAGCGTGGTGAACTTCCTGTTCGGCCTCACCTCGCTGTCCCTGTGGACCTACGCCTGGGCTTCCTTGGTCTTCTTCTTCCCGCTGTGCTACCTGTTCGCCTATCTCGGCTACAGCACCGGCGGATTCATGCTCAACGGCGACATCAACCGCCTCGTGCGCATCATTGCGGTGAGTCTGGGCTTCGGCCTGTTCCTCGCCGCGGGCAAGCATCTGCTCACCCGCGGCAGGAACGGGAATGGCGGCAAGACCGACGCCGCGTCGTCCGACGAATCCGACGACCGGCCGCAGGTCTGAATCAGCAGGGCGTGAGGGATCTCGCGCAGCGATGCGCGACGACCTCGGGATGGGCGGCGACGCTGGCCAGCATGTCCTCGTAGATTTGCTGCACCGTGGATGGCGGAACGTTGGCCGCCTGATAGAGGATCTGCGTGTCCTCCTCGAACAGGCTCCACCACGGACGCTCCATGAGGTACTGCCAGACGCCGCGCTTGCCGTGGACGAACACGCCGCTCTTGGACTGCAGGGTGACCTGGAATCCCTTGTAGGCCATGACGTCGTCCAGAAGGGCGGCGGGGGTGCTGTCGTGCAGCGAACTGGCCTGGATCGAGAGGAAGAATACCTCGCCGATCTCAATGTCCGCGAACCAGCGCTCCCCGGTCTCGGGATTCCTCATGTCTTCCTTGAGCAAAGTCCGGAAATCAACGGCCATGCGTGTCTCCTGCGTCCGGGTTAGAAGGGGTACACCGGCTCGCCCGACTCCTTGGTTGCGGGTTTACCGGCCTTGGCGTCCAGGGCGCTCAGGCGGTTCCTGGCGGCCTCCTTGGCCTCCTTGGTGTCCGCCGTGTTGATGACCGTGCCGAGGAGCTTCTTGGCGGCCTCGTAGTTGCCCTTGATCTCATAGATCATGGCCGAACGGTACATGGCGGCGGTGGGCCACATGGGCTCCTTGGAGTACTGGTACGCGAGACGCAGGTAATAATCCAGGGCCGCGTCGTAATTGCGCAGCGAATGTTCGCCTTCGCCGAGCCAGAACAGCACCTCGGCCTGCTCGGAACGCGTCAGCTTTTCGCGCTGCTGCCACAGGATCAGCAGGTGCCGCCGGCCGCCCTCGAAGTCGTTCTTGAGCTGCAGGAAGGTGGCCATGTCCAGGCGCGCCCGCGGCGCGATGTCCACGCCCAGAGCCTCCAGTTCGTGATAGGTCTTGAGCGCCTCGTCGTCGCGACCGCTGTCGCGTTCCAGCTTGGCCTTGAGCGCCAGCCGGGCGGCCTGCTGCCTTTTGCCAACTGGCATATTGGCCATGCGAGCGAAGTAGGCGTCGGCCAGCTGGAAGGAGCGGTTTTCCACAGCCCTGCGGGCAAGGAAGAGCAGGCAATCATACCCGTATGAGGTATCCGGGAACAGGAAGGCCGAGCGCCGGGCGATGTCCACGCCGGGAGCGGCGGCCCAACGCGCCTGCCAGTCGGCCAGCACGAGGATGCGATCCAGGGGCCAAACCTTGTTGACGCTGCTGTCCTTGCCCACGGCCATGCGCGTCCAGAATGGGGCTTCGCCGGCCAGGGGCGCGCCATTGCCGCCCGCGGCGAGCAGGGAGGTCAGCACCGGGGCCAGCTTGGCCGCCGCGTCGACTTCCTGGGGCAGCAGGGACTTGAGTTCGGCCTGGAAGGCCAGACCGCCGGCCAGGCGCAGACACAGCGGCAGCTTGCGCTTGTCCAGGCCGTCCCAGACCGCCTTGGCGCCTTCCGCGTCGCCGTCCTCCAGCAGCAGAACCAGCTTCATGGACCGCAGCTGGCGTGACATTTCTTCTGAAATCAGCAGGGATTGCAGTTCCTTGTCAACAGCCGCGCGCGCCTCATCGCGGGGGAGCTGCGCGATGCTGTTGCGGAATTTGATCCACGAGGTCGAGTTCGGATTGCCCAGGAACCAGACCGAACGGTCGGCGGCGAAGGGCGCAAGCGGATTGCCGCTCCAGAAGCCGGCGGCCTTGGCGTAGCCTGCGGCTGCCAGCCCCTTGGCCTCAGGATTCTTGCCGTTGGCGAGGAAGTCCAGGAATGCGGCCCAGAACGAGCGCAGGGAAGCGTCGGAAACGTCCTTCAGGGCCTCCTTGGCGTGGGCGTAATCCTCCAGGCTGGCCGCGGCGGCCACCTGGGCCACGTGGAGCCTGTCGGCCTCGCTCACGACAAGGGGCGCGTCCTTGGCGGCCTGGCCCTTGGCCGGAGCGGCCTCATCCTGCGCCTCGGCGGCTTCGCCCTTAGCCGCGGCCAGGGCCTCGCCGGCCTTGACCCAGAAGTTCTGCGGTCCCCAGGCCGCCTGGGCCTGTTCCAACAAAGTCCGCAGGGAGGTCTCCACGGCCTCGCGCGAGCCGGAGGGATTGTTCACGAAGGCCCAGAACTGCCGCCGCCAGACGTCCACCCACAGGGCTTCCAGCCCGGTCTCGGCATTGAGCCGCGCCTTGAGTTGCGCGCCGTCCATGAGCTGGGCCGCGTGGCTGTACCAGAGCACGGCCTTGTATGGATCGCCCAGAGCGCGGTGCGCCTGGCCGCCGATCCACAGCCGGCGGACTTCCTGGTCCTGGTCCGCATACGGCTGCTGGTTCTCGATGATCTCCAGGGCCTGCTGCGGCGTGCCTTGAAGAATGAGGCCCTCGGCGCGTTTCAGCGCGCTGGTGCTGCCGGCTTCGCCGGCGTCCGGCGCGGCGGTGGCGATGCGGTCATAGGCGCCGTACTTGCGCAACCATTGTTCATAGGCCGGGTCGTTATCGCTGTCCGCCGTGGCGGCCTTGACCGGGGTCTTGGCAGCGGCCTTTTTGGCGGCCGCGACGCCGTCGGCGGGGACTCCGCACAGGATGGATGCGGCGGCGACCAGGGCCAGCGCGCCGCAGGCGCGGGATTTCTGTTTGAACATCGTCTTCAGCCTCGAAACGCGCGCGTCCGTGGCATGCGGGCGCGGTCTGGGGTGGTTGTGAACAAGCTCCGGTCCGTTCGACCGGGGCACTCATGCCACAGTTCCGGAGTGGAGGGAAGAGTCATCCTGGTCCACGCGGAGCAAAGTTAACATAATTTACATTATGAGACATTGGCGTCTGCCGCCGAACGCGACCGGGGGAGCGCTCCGCCGCCTAGCGTTTGGCCCAGTCCGCAAGGAACTTGGCCAGCCCGATGTCCGTGAGCGGATGTTTGATCAGTTCGAGAAGCACGGCCAACGGAATCGTGGCCGCGTCGGCGCCGAGCAACGCCGCCTGGAAGAAATGGCTGGTGTGCCGGATGCTCGCCGCCAGCACCTGCGTGGGCAGGTCGTAATTCCGGAAGATCGTCATGATGTCCTGGATGACCTGCATGCCGTCCTGGCCGATGTCGTCCAGCCGGCCCACGAACGGACTGACGAAGGACGCGCCGGCCTTGGCCGCGAGCAGCGCCTGGTTCGGCGAGAACACCAGCGTGGCGTTGGTCTCGATGCCGCGCTGGTGCAGCTCCTTGATGGCCTTGAGGCCCTCCAGGGTCACAGGCACCTTTATCACCACGTTGGGGGCGATCTTCACGAGATCGCGCGCCTCCGCCAGCATGGCGGCGCACTCCGTGGCGATGACCTCGACGCTCACCGGGCCGTCGATTTCGCGGCAGATTTGCCGGACGATTTTTTTCCAGTCGCCGGATTCTTTTGAAAGAAGGCTCGGATTGGTGGTGACGCCCTCAATGGCCCCAAGGGCCTTGGCCTGGCGAATCTGCTCGATGTTGGCGCTGTCGAGGAAAATCTTCATCAAGCCCTCCCGCGGACTTCCGGGGCGCGCTAGCCCTGCTGGCCGCCGTTCTGGGAGTCGCCCTGCTGCGGCTGCTGGGCCTGGATGCGCTTGAGATAGGTCTCGCGGCACTCATAGGAGCAGAAATTGAGCACCACGTCGCCCTGGCGCACGCGGATGTCGCTGTTCTTGGAGACGTATGCGCCGCAGACGGGGTCGCGCACCAGCTCGCCCGAGGCGATGAGCTGCTCCTTGTCGTCCTTTTCCTTGCTCTGCTTGTAGCGCTTGTCCCCGGCGAAAAGCTTCCAGACGACGAAGACGCAGATGGCGAGAAGAAGAAGCTTGGTCAGGCCCATATGGCAGCCCCCTGTGGTCGCCTCACGGCAACAGGTTATTTTTGCAGGATCTTATTGCCATCCAAGGTGTAGGTGACGCCGGCGAGAACGCTTTCGATGCGGCGTCCGTCGGGAAAGACGAGGCCGGGCGCGATGTCCCGCAAAGGCACGAGCACGAAGGCCCGCTCGAACATGCGCGGGTGCGGCAGAGTCAGGTAGTCGCCGCTCATGACCGTATCGCCGAAGAGCAGGAGGTCCAGGTCGATGACGCGCGGCCCCCCTGCCGTTCCGTTCCGGAGCCGGCCCATCTGGGCTTCCACGGCCTGGAGCGTGGACAGCAGCCCTTCCGGGGCCCAGATGTCCGACGCGGCCTTCATGCGCACCACGCAGTTGGTGAACCACGGCTGATCCTTCACCGGGCCCTGGGGCTCGGTGAGGTACAGCGGCGACTGGGCGTCGAACGTCAGGTCGTTGCCGTAGTTGTCCAGCCGGGCCAGCGCCTCGTTGATGCCGGCCTCGGCGTCGCCCAGGTTCGCGCCCAGGGAGATGTAGGCGTCTAGAGTCGGGAAATCCGTAACACCGCCTCCTTGAGCAGATCCGTGTGCACGGTGAGCGAGATGCGGAAATAGCCCTCGCCCGGCTTGCCGAAACCGTTGCCCGGCGTGGTCACCACCCCGGTCTCCTTGAGCAGCTTGGTCACGAATTCCTGGCTGGTGAAGCCCTGCGGCACCTTGGACCAGACGTAGAAGCTGGCGTCCGGCACGCGGCAGGAGATGCCGATCTTGTGCAGCGCGCCCACGACGACGTCGCGGCGCTCCTTGTAAATCTGGCGCAGGCCGACGCAGAACTCGTCGCCCTGGTTGAGGGCGGCCACGCCGGCCTCCTGCACGGCCTGAAAGATGCCGGAGTCCATCTGCTCCTTGACCTTGGCCAGGCCCTTGACCAGGGAGGGGTTGCCCACGGCCATGCCCAGCCGCCAGCCGGTCATGTTGTAGGTCTTGGAGAGCGAATGAAACTCTATGGCCACGTCCTTGGCGCCGGGCACCTCAAGGATCGACAAGGGCTTCTTGGCCTCGTCGAAGTAGATCTCGGTGTACGCCGCGTCATGCACGACGATGACGCCGAACTCCCGGGCCTTGTCCACGAGCTTCTCGTAGAAGGAACGCGGGGCCGTGGCCGCGGTGGGGTTGTTCGGATAGTTGACGTAGATCAGCTTGGCCTTTTTCCAGGTGTCGTTGGAAATGGCGTCGAGGTCGGGCAGAAAGTCGTTTTCGTCGGTGAGCGGCAGATACAGGGGCGTGCCGCCGCAGAACTCCGTGGTGACGCCGTAGACCGGGTAGTTCGGCGTGGCGATGAGCGCCGTGTCGCCGGGGTCCACGAAGGCCAGGGGGAAGTGCGCGATGCCCTCCTTCGAGCCGATGAGTCCCTCGATCTCGGTGTCCGGATCAAGGGTCACGCCGAAGCGCCGCTTGTACCAGTCGGCCACGGCCCGCCGGAAGGACAGCAGGCCGATATAGGAAGGATACTGGTGGTTCTCCGGCTTTTTGGCGGACTGGCACAGCGCCTCGATGATGAAGTCCGGCGTGGGCATGTCGGGGTCGCCGATGCCCAGGCTGATGATGTCCATGCCCTTGGCGCGGACCTCTTCCTTGGCCTTGTCGATGGCGGAGAAGAGATACGGCGGCAGGGTCGCGAGACGCTTGGCGAGCTGGAATTCGGACATGGGGTTCTCCTTGGCGAGGAAATGGAAAAGCCTGTGTAATGCCAGCGCACGGCGCTGTCAATCGAGGCTGCGAATTGCGGCGCTTCGGCGTGACCGCGCGCCCTTGCCCAATCCCAAGAAAAAGTTTAGAAGAAACAAGCAACGGTGAGCATTCCCGGGCTTTCGCGAGCACAATATCCAGGCAGGCTTTGCCGCGCCTGTATCCATGGTGATGATCTGATGACGGAACGGACACCAAACGCCCCTCCCCCGGCGCATCCGGTAGCGGATCGCTACCTGGAGCACCTCACCGTGGAGCGCGGCCTGTCCGAAAACACCCTGGCGGCCTACGCCGCGGACATCCGCGACCTGCTCGTCTTCCTCGAAAGCGTCGGCGCAAGCCTGGACGCCTGCGCGCCGCGCCATCTGTTTCTCTTCCTCACGCACCTGCGCGCGCGCCGGCTTTCCGCCGCGAGTCTGGCCCGCCACGTCTCCAGCGTGCGCGGCCTGTTCGCCTTCGCCGTGCAGAACGGCCTGCTGACCGAGGATCCCTCGGCCCTGCTGGAAAGCCCCAAGCTGCCGCAGCAGCTGCCGGAATTCCTCACGCGCGAGGAGATGGACCGCGTCCTCGCCCAGCCCGACGCCAGCACCCTGCTCGGCTATCGCGACCGGGTGATGCTGGAGCTGCTCTATGCGGCCGGACTGCGCATCTCCGAACTCGTGACCCTGCGCCTGGGCGACTTCGACGCCCAGACCGGCGTGCTCCGCGTGTTCGGCAAACGCGCCAAGGAGCGTCTGGTGCCCATCCACAGCCTCGCGCAGCGGCTGCTCCTCGACTATCTGGAGCTCAAGCGGCCGCAGTTCCAGCCGGTTCAGCAGTTCCTCTTCCTCAACCGCTCGGGCAAGGGCCTGACGCGCCAGGGCGTGTGGAAGCTGGTCAAGCGCTACGCCGAGGCGGCCGGCATCCGGCGGAGCATCTCGCCGCACACCTTCCGCCACAGCTTCGCCACGCACTTGCTGGAAGGCGGCGCGGACCTGCGCACGGTGCAGCTGCTCCTCGGCCACGCGGCCATCAACGCCACGGAGATCTACACGCACATCGAGTCCGGCCGGCTCCTGCGCATCCACGAACGCTACCATCCGCGCTCGGCGCGCTGGGCGGACGGGCAGGACAAGCCGCCGCCCAACGGAGCGGCGACATGAACAAGCCCGCGAAGATCAGGCCGAAGACCGTGATCACGGCGCACGCCAATGCGGACTTCGACGCGCTGGCGGCCATGATCGCGGCGAGCAGGCTGTATCCGGAGGCGGTGCTCATCTTCCCCGGCAGCCAGGAGAAGAACCTCCGCAACTTCTACATCCAGAGTACGACCTATCTGTTCAACTTCAAGGCTTTCAAAGACATTGAGCACGAGGACGTCGATCTGCTGGTCATCGTCGACACCAGGCAGAAGTCGCGCCTCGGCCACGTCCAGCCGCTGCTGGATCGCGCCGGCGTCAAGATTCACGTCTACGATCACCATCCGGACTCCGAGGAGGATGTCGAGGCCGTGTTCTCAAAGGTTTTGCCCTGGGGCTCCACCACGGCCATAATCATCCACGAGCTCATGGACCGCTCGATCACGCCGACCATCGAGGAAGCCACGGTCATGGGCCTGGGCATTTACGAGGACACGGGCTCGTTCACCTTTTCATCAACGACGCCCGAGGACTTCGCCGCCGCGGCTTGGCTGCGCAGGCACGGCATGGATCTCGGCGTGATCTCCGACCTGTTGACGCGCGATCTGTCGTCCGAGCAGATTCAGATCCTCAGCGAACTCATCGGCTCGGCCAAGACCCACGACTTCCACGGCGTCGAGGTCGTCGTCGCCGAGGTCAGCACAGATGAGTTCATCAGCGATTTCGCCTATCTGGTCCATAAGTTCATCGACATGGAGAACATCCGCGTCCTGTTCGCCCTGGGCCGCATGAACGATCGCATCCACATCGTGGCGCGCTCGCGCACGGATGACGTGGACGTGGGCTATATTTGCTCCTTCTTCGGCGGCGGCGGCCATTCCTACGCGGCCTCGGCCACGGTGAAGGACAAGACCCTGAGCGAGGTGCGCGACGAGCTGCTGGCCCTGCTCTACTCCCACGTCAACCCGCAGATCATGGCCGTGACGCTCATGTCCAAGCCGCCGGTGGTCATCGCCTCCGGCCGGAGCATGGCCGAGGCGGCGGAGCTCATGACCCGCTTCGACCTGAAGGCCGTGGCCGTGGTCATCGGGGGGACCATGCGCTGCGTGGGCCTGCTGGAGCATCACACGGCGGACAAGGCCGTGTCGCACGGCCTGCGCGACGTGGCCGTCGAAGAATACATGATCACGGAATTCGCCACGGTGGCGCCGGATGCGGACCTCTACCAGATCATGGACATCATCATCGCCAAGCGCCAGCGCTTCCTGCCCGTGGTGGAAAATGACGAGATCATCGGGGTGATCACGCGCACCGACCTCGTGAACCTCCTCGTGGAGCAGTCCGCGCGCATCCCCGACGCCATGCACGCCGACGGCAAACGTGAGCGCAACATCCGGCCGGTCATGCGCACGCGCCTGCCGGGCTCGATCATCGCGCTGCTGGAGCAGGCCGGGCACTTGGCCCAGGACATGGGCTACAAGCTCTACGCCGTGGGCGGCTTCGTGCGCGACATCATGCTCGGCCGCAACAACCTGGACATCGATCTCGTGGTCGAGGGCGACGGCATCAACTTCGCCCACGAACTGGCCAGGCTGCGTCAGGCGCGCGTCAAGGAGCATCAAAAGTTCAAGACCGCAGTGGTGGTCTTCCCGGACGGCCAGCGCATCGACGTGGCCACGGCCCGGCTGGAATACTACGAGTACCCGACGGCCCTGCCCACGGTGGAGCTCTCGTCGATCAAGATGGACCTCTACCGCCGCGACTTCACCATCAACGCCCTGGCCCTGCACCTCAATCCCGGCAGCTTCGGCCAGCTTATGGATTTCTTCGGCGCCCAGCGCGACATCAAGGAAAAGACCATCCGTGTGCTGCACTCCCTGAGCTTCGTGGAGGACCCCACGCGGATTCTGCGCGCCGTGCGTTTCGAGCAGCGCTTCAACTTCCGCATTGACGGCCAGACCCTGCGGCTGATCAAGAACGCCGTGCAGCTCAAGCTCTTCGCCAAGCTTTCCGGCCAGCGCCTGACCCACGAACTCCAGCTCATTCTCGAAGAGGAGAACGTGTTGGAGTGCCTCAACCGCCTGCAGGAGCTGAAGCTCCTGGCCGCCATCCACCCGCAACTCAACCTGGACGGCGATCGCCTGCGCGTGCTCATGGAGGCTCACAAGGTCCGCAACTGGTACGCCCTGCTCTACCTTGAGCCCCAGGCCAGCGCCTGGCGGTTGTACTTCCTGGGCCTGACCATGGGGGCGGAACGCGAACAGCTGGAGCAGATTGGCGAGCGCCTGGCCTTCTCGGAAAAGGAGCGGCGCGAGTGCCTGTCCCTGCGCGACCAACTGGGCGAGGCCCTGGCGCGGCTGATGACTTGGCAGGAAGGCTCCTCGCCCATGAGCGAGATTTACTTCACGCTGGACCCGCTGCCCGTGGAGGCCGTGCTCTTCCTCATGGCCCGCAGCCGCCGCGAAGTCATGCGCAAGAACATTTCCCAGTACCTCACCAGGATGCGCAGCCAGGAGCTGCTCATCGACGGATCGGACCTGAAGTCGATGGGCCTGCAAAGCGGTCCGGGCTTCGGCCACGTGCTGCGCCTGGTGCGTGCGGCCGCCGTGGACGGCGAGGCCGTCACGCGGGAGCGCCAACTGGAACTTGCCAAAACTTTACTTCAGGGGATACGCAAGGAGGGCCGGCCGGCCAGACCCGCAGGCCGGACCGACAGGCGGGAGACCTAAGCGCGGAGAACAGGCATGGACAAGGACAAAAGCGGCCTCAGCATCGTCAAGGTGGCGCGTGAAAACCACGACACCACCAGCATCTACTTCACCGGGCCGGAGATCGAACGCTTTCGGGACCGCCAGGCGGGCCAGTTCGCCTCCATCCGCGTCCTGCGCGACGGCAAGTGGAGCGAGCCGCATCCGTTCACCCTTTCCAGCGCGCCGGAGGATGCGACCCTGCGCATGACCATCAAGGATTCCGGGGTGTTCACCAGCAAGATTCCGGACTTGCAGCCCGGTACGCCCATCCAGTGCGCCGGCCCCTTCGGCACCTTCTGCGCGGGCATCGACAAGCAGCCGGTGATCGTCATGATCGCCGGCGGCGTCGGCGTCACGCCCTTCCTGAGCGTGCTGCGCCATTTCCGGGACACGCGGGCCCAGAACGACGTCTTGCTCTTTTGGGCCAACAAGACCCCCGCGGACGCCTTCGCCGCCGCCGAACTCGAAGAGCTGACCAAGTCCCTGCGGCTCACGGTGGTGCATGCCTTCAGCCGCGTGCCCGAGGGTGAGCGCGCGCCGGGGCCGACGTTCGACGACGGACGTCCGGGCCGCGTGCTTCACGAATACGGACGCCTCAGCCAGGAGATTCTGGCCCGACATATGAAGGCCACCAACGCCGCATTCTATCTGTGCGGTCCGCCGCCCATGCAGGAGGCGGTCATCGCCGAACTGGCGAAGTGTGGCGTGGCCGGCCAAGAAGTGCAAAAGGAAGCCTTTCTGTATAACACTCCAAAGAAGCCTTGAGAGGTGACCGTGATCCGTCGCTCCACCCCCTCGTTTTTAATCGCCGCCCTGCTGCTCCTCGTGGCCCAGCCGGCCTTGGCCTCCACCGGACTCGACGGTGCGAGCCTGTCCATTCCCTGGGTGCTGCCGTTTGCGGGCATGCTCCTGTCCATCGCCATCGTGCCGCTGGTCCTGCCCGAGTTCTGGCACCATCATTTCGGCAAGGTTTCCATCTTCTGGGCCCTGTGCGTGCTGGTTCCCATGGCGCTGTTCCACGGGGCCGACGTGGCGCTGAATGAATTTCTGCACACCATCCTGCTGGATTACGTGCCGTTCATCATCCTGCTCACCACGCTGTTCACGGTGGCCGGCGGCGTGCGGCTGACCGGAACCCTGGTGGGCACGCCGGTGGTGAACACCCTGCTGCTGCTGGTGGGCACGGCCCTATCCGGCTGGATGGGCACCACCGGCGCGGCCATGCTGATGATCCGGCCCCTCCTGCGCGCCAACTCCCACCGCAAATATCGCGTGCACAGCGTGGTATTCTTCATCTTCCTGGTGGCCAACATCGGTGGCTCGTTGACGCCGCTGGGCGACCCGCCGCTGTTCCTCGGCTTCCTCAAGGGCGTCTCCTTCTTCTGGACCACCCTGCACATCTTCCCGGAAACCCTGTTCATGTCCAGCATTCTGCTGGTCCTGTTCTTCGCCATCGACACCGCGCTCTTCGCGCGTGAAGGCCGCCCGGTCCCGCCCCAGGCCACGCACTGCCGCCTCGGCATCGAGGGCGGCGTCAACCTCGCGCTCCTGCTCGGCGTGGTGGCCGTGGTGCTCGCCAGCGGCATGTGGAAGAGCGAAGCCGGCTTCGACGTCGGCCATGTCCGCCTGGATGCTCCCGGCGTGGCCCGCGACCTGCTCCTGCTCGTCATTTGCGGAATCTCCCTGCTGGTCACGCCCAAGGCCACGCGCGAAGGCAACGACTTCAACTGGGATCCCATGCTTGAGGTGGGCAAGCTGTTCTTCGGCATCTTCGTGAGCATGATTCCGGCGATCCTGATCCTCAAGTCCGGCGAGGCCGGAGCGCTCAAGAGCGTCATCGCCCTGGTCTCCCATGACGGCCAGCCGGTGAACGCCATGTACTTCTGGCTTGCGGGCGGCCTGTCGAGCTTCCTGGACAACGCGCCGACCTACTTGGTGTTCTTCAACACCGCCGGCGGCAATGCCCAGCACCTCATGAACGACCTGCCCGGCACCCTGGGCGCAATCTCCTGCGGCGCGGTGTTCATGGGCGCCAACTCGTACATCGGCAACGCCCCGAACTTCATGGTGCGTTCCATCGCCGAATCCCAAGGCGTGAAGATGCCAAGCTTTTTCGGCTACATGATCTGGTCGTGCGGCATCCTGGTGCCGCTGTTCATCCTGGCCACGCTGATCTTCTTCGAATAGACGTGCGGCCGGCCGCCCTTGCCCCGGCGTTCCGGGGCCTGTAGGATGCCGCTGAACGCAGCGGACAAAGCAAGCGAGCGAGGAAGCATGAACGTTTTGTGGGCGCCATGGCGCATGGAGTACATCCTCGGCCCCAAGCCGGGTGAATGCGTTTTCTGCGTGCCCAAACACACGGACGAGGACGCCGAGCGCTTCATCCTCTACCGCGGTGTGCACGCCTATGTGATCATGAACCGCTATCCCTACAACAACGCGCACCTGATGGTGACGCCGTTCCGCCACGCGAGCTGCCTCACCGAACTCCCGGCCGAGGAGGCCCATGAGTGCATGGACCTCCTGCAGGCCAGCGTGCGCATCCTGAACGAGGCCGTGCATCCGCAGGGCATCAACGCCGGGCTGAACCTCGGCGAGGCCGCCGGGTCCGGCATCGCGGCGCACATCCACTTCCAGATCGTGCCGCGCTGGAACGGCGACAACTCGTTCATGGCCGTGTTCAGCGAGACCCGCGTGGTGCCCGAGCACCTGCGCGCGACCTACGACAAGCTCAAGCCGTATTTCGACGCCCTGGGACAGCCGGGCCGGAGGTGATTCTTCATGCGCTACCTGAAATTCTTCATTCTGGTGATCCTGTTCGTCCTGTCCATGTTCTTCTTCGTGCAGAACACCGGGGCGCTGTCCACCGTGCTCCAGCTTGAGCTGAACCTGGTGTTCACGCGCTTCTATTCCCAGCCGCTGCCGGTCTATGTCTGGATTCTGATGGGCTTCTTCGCCGGCGCGCTGGTCTGTCTGGCCTGCTTCGTGGTCGAGCGCGTGCGCCTGGGCATGGAGCTGAAGAGCCTGCGCACACGGGCCTCGGCCCTGGAGGACGAACTCCTTGCGTTGCGCACCCAGCCCATCGGCCAGGGCGTCGAACAGCCGGGCCAGCCTTCCGCCGACAAGCCCGACGGCCAGCCGATCGGTCTGTAGTCCGGAGTCCGCATGCCCTGGAACGCGCTCTTCCGCCTCGGCCGCAGGAAGTCCCCCGGCGGAGCCGAGCCTGCTCGCGGCGTGGAGCCGCTGACGCACCAGGACACCCGCGCGGCCATCGAGGAGCTCTCGCAGGCCGTTCGCAACAATCCGGAATCCATTGAGATTTATCTTGCATTGGGCAATTTGTACCGCTCCCAGGGCGAAATCGAACGGGCCATCCACATCCGCAACAGCCTGATCAACCGCCCCGGGCTGGACCCCGCGCTCAAGGCCCGCAGCTATTTCGAACTGGGCCGCGACTTCCGCCGCGGCGGCATGCTCGACAAGTCGCGCGAGGCCTATTTCCAGGCCGCCAACCTTTTGGGCGACACCGAGGAGGTGCAGCTCGAACTGGCGCGTCTGGCCGCCGACGCCGGCGAGTTCGAACGCGCCGCCGAGCACTACGGCCGCGTGGGCCGGCCCATGGCCGAGGCGCACTTCCTGGCCCGTCAGGCCAGCGAACACTTCCGCCGCGGCGAAACGGCCCAGGGCGAACGGCTGATCAAGGACGCCCTGCGCGTCTACCCGGCCTCGCCGGAGGCCTGGCTGGCCAACGTGGTCCAGGCCGCCCTTGCGGCGAGCAGCCCGGCCCTGTCGCAGGCGCTGCGGCAGGCCTGCGAGAACATTCCGCCCAATCAGCGCTTCCTGCTGCTCGAAGGGCTCATCGAGGCCCTGTCCGCCTCGCGCACGGAAACGGCCGAGGGACCGGCGCTCGCGCCGGAAACCATCAGCGAACTGGTGCGGACCTCCGTGCTGGCGCTTGCGGAACTGCCGCCCGACGCGCTCATCTGCTTCTACTGCGCCCGGCTGTGCCTGTTCGAGGCCGACCAGGACGAGGCCAAGCACTGGCTGGAGAAGTCGCTGGTGCTCAACGCCGACTTCTGGCTGGCCCGGCTGGAGCTGGTGAGTCTGGTGCTCGCCGGGCAGGAGCTGACGCCATTTCTGCGCGACCAGCTGGCCTACTTCATCGGCCACGCGCGCAAGTCCAAGCGCTTCATCTGCCAGGTCTGCGCCTTCCGCTGGGACAAGACCTTCTTCATCTGCCCGCGCTGCCGCTCCTGGCACAGCATCCTTTTCCGCCAGGAATTCTCCTGACCGAGGCCGCTGTGGACGCCAAGCTCACCCCCATGTTCGAGCAGTACATGCAGGTGAAGGCGGAGCATCCCGATGCCCTGCTCTTCTTCCGCATGGGCGACTTCTTCGAGCTGTTCTTCGAGGACGCCGAGGTGGCCTCGCGCGAGCTTCAGCTCACGCTCACCTCGCGCAACCCCAATTCCGAGGCCCGGGTGCCCATGTGCGGCGTGCCGCACCACGCGGTCAACGCCTACCTCGCGCAGCTTTTGGACAAGGGCTACAAGATCGCGGTCTGCGACCAGATCGAGGACCCGCGCCAGGCCAAGGGGCTGGTCAAACGCGCCGTGACCCGCGTGCTCACGCCCGGCACCGTGGTGGAGGATCTCTCGCTCACGGCCAAGTCGCACAACTACCTCGCCGCGCTCTTCTGGGACGAGGGCAAGGGCGCGGGCGGCCTGGGCTGGGTGGACTTCTCCACGGCCGAATGGTCGGGGCTGCACTCACGGCGGGAGGCCGAACTCTGGCAGTGGGCTGTCAAGCTCGCCCCGCGGGAGATTCTTTTGCCGCAGGGCAAAAAGCCGCCGCCGGACTCCGAACTGGCCGCCCAGGTGACGCCGCTGGCCTCGCCGGCCGCCTTCGACTACGCCTCGGGAGCGGCCGCCGTGCTCGCCTCCCAGGACGCGGCCGATCTGGCGACCCTCGACCTGGCCGACAAGCCGGAGCTGGTGCGCGCCCTCGGGGCCATGCTCGGCTACCTGCGCATGACCCAGAAGACCGACGCGCCGCCCCTGGGCGAGTTCCGCCCGCTGGACCTCTCGCGCCATCTGGTGCTGGACGAGGTGACCGAGCGCAACCTGGAGATATTCCGCAGGCTGGACGGCAAGACCGGGCCGGGGACCCTGTGGCACGTGCTCGACCGCACGGTGACGCCCATGGGCGGACGCCTGCTCGAATCGCGCCTGCGCCAGCCCTGGCGGGAGCTTGGCCCCATCCAGCGGACCCAGTCCGTCGTGGCGCTGTTCTTCGCGCGCGACGATCTGCGCGGCGAACTGCGCCGGCAACTGGAAGGCGTGCAGGACATGGAACGGCTGGCCACGCGCATCGCCCTCGGCCGGGCCACCCCGCGCGACTTCGTGGCCGTGCGCGAGAGCCTGCTGCGCCTGCCCCGACTGCGCGAACTGCTGCAGGACGCCGCCGCCGAGGCCGGCGATCAGGTCCCGAGCGATCTGCGATCACTGCTCAAAAGTTGGGACGATCTGGCGGACGTGGCCGATCTCCTCGTGAGCGCCTTCGTCGACGCGCCGCCCCTCGTCATCACCGACGGCGGCATCTTCAAGCCCGGTTTCAACGCCGAACTGGACGAACTCATCAATCTCACCGAACACGGCGAGGCGCGCATCCAGGCAATGCTCGAACGCGAGCGCGACGCCTGCGGCATCGCCAAGCTCAAGCTCGGCTACAACAAAATCTTCGGCTACTACCTGGAAGTCTCCCACGCCGTCGCGGCGCAGGTGCCGGAACATTTCATCCGCAAGCAGACCCTGGTCAACGCGGAACGCTACATCACCCAGGAGCTCAAGGAGCTGGAGGAACGCCTGTTGCGCGCCTCCGATGATCGCAAGTCGCTGGAGTACAAGCTGTTCGGCGAACTGCGCGAGCAGGTGGCGCAGATGCGCTCCCGGCTCATGTTCATGGCCGCGGGCCTGGCCGGCCTGGACTACTGGCAGGGCTTGGCCGAGGTCGCCCGTCTGAACGACTGGCGCAGGCCCGAGCTGCACGAGGGCATGGAGATCGAATGCGTCCAGGGTCGGCACCCGGTGGTCGAGGCCGCCGTGGGAGCGTCCGCATACATCCCCAACGATTTGCGCCTTGACGAAACGCGCCGCATCCTGCTGATCACCGGGCCGAACATGGCCGGCAAGTCCACGGTGCTGCGCCAGGCCGCCCTGCTCTGCATCCTGGCGCAGATGGGCTCCTTCGTGCCGGCGTCCGCGGCCCGGCTGGGGCTGGTGGACCGCGTGTTCTCGCGCGTGGGCGCCTCGGACAATCTGGCGCGCGGCCACAGCACCTTCATGGTTGAGATGATGGAGACCGCGCGCATCCTGCGGCAGGCCAGTTCGCGCAGCTTGGTGATCCTCGACGAGATCGGCCGCGGCACGAGCACCTTCGACGGCCTGGCTTTGGCCTGGGCCGTGGTCGAGGAGCTTTCCAAACGCGGCCGCGGCGGCATCCGCACCCTCTTCGCCACGCACTACCACGAGCTGACCAGCCTGGAGGGCCGCATCCCCGGCCTGCGCAACATGAACATCGCCGTACGCGAGTACAAGGGCGACATCGTGTTCCTGCGCAAGCTCGTGCCCGGCCCGGCGGACAAGAGCTACGGCATCGAGGTGGCCCGGCTGGCCGGCGTGCCCCAGGGGGTCGTCCAGCGCGCGCGCGAAATCCTTGCACTCCTCGAAGAAAAATCGCAGACTGAAGCCGGCGGCAGATCCATGGTTCTGTCTGCGCGCCAAAGCCTGCTGCCGGGGATAGCCCCGCAGCAGGAGCCGCGCGCGCCCGAGCCGGAACATCCCGTGCTGGTGGAGCTGCGCCGGCTCAACCTGGACAGCCTGACGCCCCTTGCCGCCCTGACCCTTTTGAGCGAATGGAAGAAGAACCTGGAGCCGCAATGATCCTGCAGCGTCTTCGCGCATCGCGTCTGCTGCGCCTCGGCGCGCTCTGCCTGCTGCTGGCTGCCCTCGCCGGCTGTGGCCGCCGCGCCTGGCCCGAACCCAAGGTCAGCGAGGACCGCTTCCGCTGGCGCGCCGTCACCGCCAAGCGCATGGGCGAGTGCGTCGTGGTCGACTGCGAGCTGGCCGGAGCCTGGAAAAACGTCGAAAGCATGCGGCTTATGCTGGAGCCCATCGGCGACGCTCCGGGCGACGGCTGCGCCCCCTGCCCCTTCGTGCCGCGCATCACGCGTGTGTATTCCCTCAGCTCGGCCGAGGTGCGCCGGGACATGAACCGTCTGGTGATCACGGCGTGCGGACTGGAGCCCGGCAAGACCTACCGCGTCCAGCTGCTGCTGAACAACACCTATCACACCCTGCAACCCGTGGTCTCCGAGCCTCTGCTCGCGGCGCCGCAATAACCATCCCTTCGCACAGGAGCACACGTCCATGCATCATTTCCTTCCCCGAAACGGCGTGCTGCACGCCGAGGACGTCAGCGTGAAGGAGCTGGCCGAACGCTACGGCACCCCGCTGTACATCTATTCCGCGGCCACGCTCACCCGGCATTTCGAGGCCTTCGACTCGGCGTTCGCGTCCATGCCGCACCTCACCTGCTTCTCGGTCAAGGCCAATTCCAACCTGGCCGTGCTGCGCCACCTGGGCAAACTCGGCGCGGGCATGGACATCGTGTCCGGCGGCGAGCTTTACCGCGCCCTGCTGGCCGGCGTTCCGGCGGACAGGATCGTTTACTCCGGCGTGGGCAAGAAGCCGGCCGAAATCCGCCAGGCCCTCACGGCCGGCATCCTGATGTTCAACGTGGAATCCATGCAGGAGCTGGCGCGCATCAACGAGGTCGCGCAGTCCATGGGCAAGGTGGCCCAGGTGAGCTTCCGCATCAACCCGGACGTGGACCCCAAGACCCATCCATACATCTCCACCGGCCTCAAGAAGAACAAGTTCGGCCTGAACATCGAACTCTCGCTGGAGGCCTACAGCCTGGCCCGCGAACTTCCGGCAGTGAAGCCCGTGGGCATCGACTGCCACATCGGCTCCCAGCTCACGAGCATCGATCCCTTCATGGAGGCCCTGGACAAGCTTCTGGCCTTCTACGAAAAGCTCAAGAGCATGGACCTGGACATCCGCTACCTGGATCTCGGCGGCGGTCTGGGCATCTCCTATAATGAGGAAGAGCCGCCGCATCCGGCCGAATTCGGCGCGGCGCTCACCAGCGCCCTCAAGGGCGTCCCCCTCAAGGTCGTGCTGGAGCCCGGCCGCGTCATCGTCGGCAACGCCGGCATCCTGGTCACCGAGGTGCTGTACACCAAGCAGACCCCGTCCAAGAGCTTCGTCATCGTGGACGCGGCCATGAACGACCTCATCCGGCCCTCGCTGTACGGCTCGTTCCACCGCATTGACGAAGTGGTCCCGCAGGGCCGCGCCCCGCTCGACGTGGACGTGGTCGGCCCCATCTGCGAGTCCGGCGACTTCCTGGCCAAGGATCGCCAGATCCCGGAAGTCCTGCAGGGCGAACTGCTGGCGGTGTTCTCCGCCGGTGCCTATGGCTTCACCATGAGCTCCAACTACAACTCCCGCACCCGGGCGGCCGAGCTGCTCGTGGACGGGGAACACGTCACCCTGGCCCGCAGGCGCGAGACCTACGAGTCCCTGGTGGCCCACGAAATCTAGCCGGAGGGGGCCGGGGCGATGGTCCCGGCCCGTTTTCCCATGCCGCGCCTGAACGCCTATCACCTGCCGCCCCACCTCTGGCCCAGCGATGCGGAAGCGTCCGTGGCCCTTGAGGGGCCGGAGGCCCGGCACCTGCTCGGTGTGCTGCGCGCGCGCCCCGGCGAGGAGCTGAAGCTTTTCGACGGCCGCGGCCGCCACGGCCTGTTCCGCCTTGTGGCGACGCAGGGCAAAGCCCACGCCGAGCTGGCCGTGCTGTCCCTTGATTTCGAGCCCGCCGCGTCGCGCGGGGTGACGCTGGCCCTGGGCTGGAACAAGTCCGCCCGGCGCGACTGGCTGCTGGAAAAGGCCGTGGAGTTCGGCGCGCTGGGGCTCATGTTCTGGCAGGCCGCGCGCAGCCAGGGCGAGACGCCGGCCGAACCCAAGGATTCCTGGCGCGAGAAGTGCGTGCAGGCGGCCAAGCAGTGCGGCGCGCACTGGCTGCCGGAGCTGTCCGTGCTGCCGGGCGGTGCCGAGGCGCTGGTCCGCATTGCGGCGGATTTCGACGGATGCTATGTGCTCTACGAGAAGGCCGGGCCGGAGCGGCTGCTCGATCCGCGCCGCCTGGCCGAGGGGCGCTGCCTAGTGGTCCTCGGGCCCGAGGGCGGCCTGGACGAACGCGAGGCGGATCGCATCGCCGCCGCGGGCTTCGCGCCGCTGAGCCTGGGGCCCCGGCCCCTGCGCTGGGAGACGGCGGCCCTGTCCTGCCTGGCCCTGACGCACCACGCCCTGCTGCAACGCTGATTTCCGGACGGACGCATGCGCATCGAAGTTTCGCAACGCCAGCCGCTGGCCGACAAGATCCGGCCGCAAAGCCTGGACGAATTCGTCGGCCAGAGCCATCTGCTCGACCGCATCGCGGCCTTTGCGCGCGGGCCGCGCCTGCCGAGCCTGCTGTTCTTCGGCCCGCCGGGCTGCGGCAAGTCCACTCTGGCCATGCTCATGGCCAAGGCCGCCGGCCGCCGCTGGCTCCGCGTGAGCGCGCCCGAGGCCGGCATCGCCACCCTGCGCAAGAAGCTCGAAGGCTACGAGGTGCTCATCCTCGACGAAATCCACCGCTTCTCCAAGGCGCAGCAGGACTTCTTCCTGCCGATTCTGGAAAGCGGCGAGATCGTGCTTTTGGCCACCACCACGGAAAATCCGTCCTTCAGCGTCACGCGTCAGCTGCTTTCGCGGCTGCACGTGCTGCGCTTCCGCGCGCTTACGCGCGAGGAGCTGGCCAAGCTGGCCCGGCGCGGCGCCAAGGTCATGGAGCGGGACTGGACCGACGAGGTCTTCGACATGCTGGCCGGCATGAGCGGCGGCGACGGCCGCACCCTGCTCAACCTCGTGGAGCACGTGGCCGCCCTGCCCCAGGCCCAGCAGCTCAACGTCGAGGAGCTGCGCCAGACCCTGCCGGAGATCATCATCCGCGGCGACCGCGACGGCGACTCGCACTACGAGCTGGCCTCGGCGCTGATCAAGTCCATCCGCGGCAGCGACGTGGACGCCGCGCTCTACTACCTGGCCTGTCTGCTGGAGAGCGGCGAGGACCCGCGCTTCGTCTGCCGGCGGCTGGTCCTCTCGGCCTCGGAGGACATCGGCCTGGGCGATCCGCAAGCCCTGCCCCTGGCCGTGTCCTGCCAGCAGGCCGTGGAGTTCGTGGGCATGCCAGAGGGCTTCATCCCGCTGGCCGAAACCGTGGTCTACCTTGCGCTCGCGCCCAAGAACAACGCCAGCTACGCCGCCTATCTCAACGCCCAGAAGGAGGTGCGGGAGAACGGCATGCTGCCCGTGCCCCTGCACCTGCGCAACGCCAGCACCAGCTTGCAGAAGGAATGGGGCTACGGCCGCGGCTACAAGTATCCCCACGCCTTCCCCGGCTCCTGGGTGGAGCAGGAATACCTGCCGCACGACCTGGCCAAGCGCAAGGCGCAGTTCTACACGCCCAAGAACGAGGGGGCCGAGGCGCGCATGCACGTCTGGCTGGCCTCGCGCAAGCGCACCGTCCGCAAGCCCTAGGCGACTATTTCCGCGAGGCGTCGAGGCGCGCGTACAGCTTGCGCCACTCGTCCAGGAAGAGAACGCTGGCGTCCAGTTCGCCGAGTTCGCCCTGCTGCTGGCGCACGGCCCAGACGAGATCGTCGAAGGCGCAGTCAGCCGGCAGCCCGAGGCGTCCCAGCAGCTCGGCAATGCGACCGGACAGCTCCTCGGGCGCGCCTTCCAGGACGGGCGCGGACGGACGCGGCTTCGGCCAGCCCGGCCGGCGCTCCGCAATGAACTCCAGCAGCGTGCGCATACGCGCGGCGTAGGTGTGGTCGCGCAGCACGCGCTCCCGCCCGCGCTTGGCGATGGCCGCGCGTTCGTCCGGATGCGCCAGATAGTATTCAATGCGCGGGACGAGTTCGGCGATGTCGCCGAAGGTCGCCAGCTCGTCCGCGGCGAAAAGCTCGGGCATGAGCGCGCGCCGGTCCACAAGCTGGAAGGCCCCGCAGGCGGCGATCTCGAAGGTTCGCGGATTGACGAAGTCGCCGCCGGTGACGAGGTCCTTGGCCTGGATGCTCGAATGCAGGTTGATGTTGACCGCGGTGGCGTTGAAGATGCGCACGCAGTCCTCCGAACTCACCCGCGCTCCGGCCAGCTGCAGAAACGGCGCGAGCAGCGGGTCGCCGTCCCAGTCCGTACCCCAGAGCTTGAACCGGAAGCGCGTGAGTTCGCGGAAGGCCATCCGGCGGTTGGGATAGCCCGCGCCCATGAAGGACACGTCCGCGCCGAACTTGCGCCGCTCCACGGTTGAAAGTTCAAGTGGTTTGTGAACTTCTGGTTGGGCGGCAAGCGGCAGATAGAGCGCGTTCTCCACGCCAACACCGCGCAAGGCCTCGAAAAGTTCGTTTTTTTGAATCACCGCGAAGAAGTCGTAGTGCGGCGCATAGGCCTGCCAGTAGGTGAACAGCCGGAAGTCCTCCACGAACCACATGGCCGTGGGCACGCCGTCGCGCCGGAGGCGTTTGAGGGCCTGGATGGGCAGCGGCGCCTGGGCCAGCGCCAGCACGAGATCCGGCTCGAAGGTCTCAACCTTGGCCAGAACGGCCTGGCTGACCACGGCGAGGTAGGAGTTCTCCAGGTATTGCAGCCGGTCCGAGGTGACGCGCAGGTTCTTGAGCGCTGCATAGGAGGCATAGAACTCCGGGGCCTCGAAGACCTCGGTCAGATGCCCAAGGCCGGATAGCGCCGCGGCGCAATAGCGCCCGACGGGCAGCGAACCGCCGTACAGCGGCAGCACCACGAGTATCCTCACGCTCGCCCCCTTCCGACTGATTTTGACTTCGTCGCGCCGTTTCCGGCGACTCCAACAATGTCGTTTTTTTGCACAAAAGTATTATAAAAATTTTCTAGATTTTATCTAATATACAGAAAATATTCATATGAATGTGTTCAAACCTGTAGCACCCGCCAAACGTCCCCAGGAGGATTCGGCGACCTCGGCGCACCAGTCCGACTCGGCGTACAGGCGTTCCGCAAGGTCGCTGAGGCCGCCCTGCGGCCAGTCGCAGCCCTGCCCCAGGTGCCGCGCCAGGAATGCGCGCAGGCGGCCGCGCAGTTCGGCGTGCCCGTCCGGACCGGCGAGAGGGGCGAAGGTCGCGCCCAGGCCGTCCAGCCGCGACTCGTAGAGCGTCAGCCCGTCCAGGGCGCGTCGCGCGTCGCCCGTGGCGATGAGCCGCAGCAGCCGCGGGTCGGCGAAGGGGCGCAGGCAGGCCACGCCGAGTTCGCAGGGCTGCGACTCCAGACAGGGCGCGCAGTCGATGCCGGCCTGAAGCACGCGGTGGCCCGGACCGTAGGGCCCGGTTTCGAAGCACCAGGCCGAGGACAGGAACGTCGCCAGCACCGGAACGCCCAGCGCTGCGGCCAGATGCATGGTGCCGGTGTCCGGCGTGAGGAGCAGGTCCAGCCCGGACACGGCCTCGGCCAAGCCGTCCCAGTCCGTCGCGCCGCAGAGGTTGCGCACGCCTTGCGCCTGCCGGGGCGGCAGTTCGCGCAGGAGCTGGTGCGCCGCAGCGGCCTCGCCGGCGCTGCCCAGGAGCGTCAGCCCGCCGCCGTAAAGCTCGCGCAGACCGGCCACGAGCCCGGCCAGCACCTGCGGCGGCAGGGAGCGCCGCGACTCGCGTCCGGCCATGACCACGCCGAGGCCGCCGCCGCGCGCCCGGACCGGAGGGTTCACCGCCTCGGGCGCAATGGGCGCGGGATGGTGCCAGGCCCAGAAATCCGCGATGTTCAGGCCGATGCGCCGGAGCGTCGACCAGCGCATGGCCAGCCGGGCCCACTGCCCCACTTCCTCCTGGCCGTTGCGCCAGACGTGACCGCGCACGCGGTCAGGATCGAACAGCGCGGCCACGCGGAAGTTCAGCGGCGAGAAATTGAGGTTGTAGACCCGGTCGAACCCGGCCGCACGCAGCTCCCGGAACACGGGGACGTTCACGCCCAGGATGGCCCGGGCCTGCTCGGCCGGCGATTTCCGGGCCAGAGCCGTGCCGTGGGCGATGATCGGGTGGAGCGCGGCCCCCGGATAGAGCAGCCGCGCGAGCGGGACCAGGGACTCGTCCAGGCAGAGGTGGGTCTCGCCGTCCGCCGCGGCCAAAAGCGAGAGCATGAGCCGCCTCGTCTGCACGAGGTCGCCGAAGCGGGCGAGCTGGATCACGAGAGTGCGGCGCATGCGGTGTCCTTGTCTTCAGGCTGGCTTGGCTCCTGTCTATCCCAGGGTCGGGGAATCTGGCAAGAAAACGCGCATTGCCATTTTACAGCCCCCCCCGGCGTTTGGTACACTCATCGTCTATGCGCACCTATCCCATGTTCGTGAGCCTTGAGGGCCGGCATTGTCTCGTGGTGGGCGCGGGCCAGGTGGGCCTGCGCAAGATCGCCTCGCTGCTCGACTGCGGCGCGGCCGGACTCACGGTCATCGAGCCGGCCGCCCCCTCCCAGGCCCTGCGCGAGCTGGCCGCGCGGCCGGGCGTGACCCTTTTGCGCCGGGACTTCGAATCCGGCGATCTGGACGGCGTGTTTCTGGCCATCGCCGCCACCAGCGACCCGGACCAGAACCTGCGCATCGGCGCCCTCTGCCGCCAGCGCGGCATCTTCTGCAACATCGTGGACAGCCCGGAACTGGGCTCGTTCCTGGTGCCCTCCAGCGTGCAGCGCGGCGATTTGACCATCGCCATCTCCACCGGCGGCCGGAGCCCGGCCCTGGCCAAGCGCATCCGCAAGGACTTGCAGGAACGCTTCGGAGAGGAGTACGCAGGCTTCCTGAAGCTCATGGGCCGGCTGCGCCCCATGCTGCTGGCGCTGGGCCGTCCGTCCGAGGAGAACGCCGCGATCTTCCGCCGGCTCGCCGGCTCCCGGCTGCTGGAGGCCCTGCGCGCGGACGACGGCGCGCTGGCGCGGAGCGAGCTGACCGCCCTGCTGCCGGCTGAACTGCATTACCGCATCACGGAGTTGCTTGATGGCGCTGCCTGAAATCCTGCCGGTCCTGGTCATCGGACTGTATTTCCTGGGCACGGCGCTCTACGTGCTGGGCTCGGCCCTGCGCAACGAGCGTCTCAAAGTGACGGCGCTGTGCGTCGCCGGCGCGGGCTTCGCCCTGCACGCCGCCGACCTCTGCGTCCAGATCGGCCAGGAGGGCTTCTCGCCCTCCACGGCGCGCTTCCTGCTGAGCCTCATGGGCCTGGGCATCCTGATCATCTTCGTCGTGTTCTGGCTCTGGCTGCGGCTGCGCTTCCTGGCCGTGGTGGCCCTGCCGCTGGCGTTGGTGTTCTACACGGCCTCCAGCGCCGCGCCGGGCATCAAGGCCAGCCTGCCGCCCATGCTCTCCGGCCTGTTCTTCTTCCTGCACATCGGCACGCTGTTCTGCAGCATGGCCCTGCTGGCCATGGGTTTCGGCGCGGGCCTGGCCTTCTTGAACATGGAGAAGCGCATCAAGACCAAGAGCGGGCTCAAGACCTTCCAGAAGGACATGCCCTCCCTGAACACCTTCGATCGCATGAACCACTGGGTCATCGTGGCCGGATTCCCGCTGTACACCCTGGGGCTGGCCTCCGGCTTCGTCTGGGCCTGGCTCACGGCGCGCCGGGTGTTCTCCTTTGACCCCAAGGAAATCCTGTCCCTCGTCATGCTCGGGCTCTTCGCGTACCTGTTCCATCAGCGCCTGGCCTTCGGCTGGCGCGGACGCAAGCCCGCAATCACGGTCATCGTCGTGTTCCTGCTCATGACGGTGTCCATGCTCGGCATCAACTACCTGGTGCCCACCACCTACCACGGATTCAAGCCCTGATGGACAAGCATATCTTCCTGGTCGGACTCAACCACCGCACAGCGGGGGTCGACGTGCGCGAAAAGTTCGCCCTGACGAGCGTGGCGGACTTCGAAAAGAGCCTGCTCGCGGCCTGTCCCCTGCGCGAGGTCCTGGCCCTGTCCACCTGCAACCGCGTGGAGATCCTCGTCGTGGCCGACGCCGCCCAGTGCGCCAACGCGGACATCCCCGCGGCGGTGCTGCGCCATTGGGCCGCCGTCTGCTCCGGCCCGTTGGACGTGCTGGAAGCGCACGTCTACCGCCACGAGGACCTGGAGGCCGTCACCCACCTCTTCCGCGTGGCCGCCAGCCTGGACTCCATGGTCATGGGCGAGCCGCAGATTCTCGGCCAGCTCAAGAACTCCTACCGCAAGGCCGTGGAGACGGGCACGGCCCGCGTGATCGTCAACCGCCTCCTGCACAAGTCCTTCTCCGTGGCCAAGCGCGTGCGCACCGAGACGGCCATCGCCTCCAGCGCCGTGTCCATCAGCTACGCCGCCGTGGAGCTGGCCAAGAAGATCTTCGGCGAACTGGCCGGCAAGACGGCCATGCTCGTTGGCGCGGGCGAAATGGCCGAGCTGGCCGCCACGCACCTGCTCACCTCGGGCATCGAAAAACTCTTCATCTGCAACCGCACCTACGCCCGGGCCCAGGAATTGGCCAAGACCATGAAGGGCGAGGCCATCTTTTTCGAGGACATGGTCGAGCGCCTCAAGGACGTGGACATCGTCATCAGCTCCACCGGCTCGCCCACGGCCATCATCCGGGCCAAGGACATCCGCGACGTGCTCAAAAAACGCCGCAACCGCGCCATGTTCTTCATCGACATCGCCGTCCCGCGCGACATCGACCCGGACGTCAACGCCCTGGACAACGTCTACCTCTACGACATCGACGACCTGAAGGAGGTTGTGGAGGAGAACATGAGCGCGCGCCAGGGCGAGGCGGTCAAGGCCTCGGCCATCGTGGATCTGGAGGTCGCGGCCTTCGCCACGTGGATGAAGTCCCTGGCCCTGCAGCCCACCATTACCGACCTGCTGGGCCGCGCCGACGAGGTGGCCGCGCGCGAATTGGCCAAGACCCTCAAGCGCCTCGGCGAGGTGGACGACGCAACGCACGAGGCCCTGGAGGTGCTGGTGCGCTCCGTGTGCCACAAGCTGCTCCACGAGCCCATCTGCTTCCTCAAACGCCGCACGCGCGAGGAAGGCTCGGCCGAGCGCTTCATCGACGTGACCCGGCGCATCTTCAATCTCGACCAGGACCCCGTGAACCAGGACGCGCACCTCGATCGCCGCATCGCCGGCGACGACGAGGCCAGCGGTCCGGACGACCAGTGCGAATGCTGCCGCGACGACGCGGACGGAAAGGACTAGGCCATGCGCAGCTACCTCATCGAGGAGTTCTACCCCGAACAGCTGGAACTGGTGCGCAAGGCCCTGGCCGCGCGCGGCCTCTCCGGCGGACTGGAGGGCATCTACTACCTGCCTGTGCCGGAAGAGCTGCTCAGCGACGTGCAACGCGCCCACGCGCCGGCCTGCGGACCGCACATCCTGGTCCTGGAGGTCGTGGACGAAACGTCGCTCAAGCTGGAGATGCTCGTGCGCGCGCGCGGCAAGCTGCGCTGCGAGTGCGTGACCTACGCCACTCCGGAACAGAGCGCCTTCGCCATCGCCTGGATCGACGACTTCATCCGTCAGCTCGACATCTCCGTGTAGGTCCGCCATGACGGCTCGCGCCACACGCCTGCAAGACCTGCCGCCCCAGAGCGCCAGGCTTTGCCTCGCCGTCGCGGCCTTCGCCGCGGACGAGCTCGGCTGCGACTTCGCGTCACAGCGTTGTCTCGTGGCCTGTTCCGGCGGACCGGACTCCACGGCGCTTCTCCTCATGGCGACGCTGCTCTGCGCACGTTCCGGCGGCCGCGTGGCGGTCGCGCATCTGGACCACGGCCTGCGGCCGGAGTCCGGGGCCGACGCGGCGTTCGTGGCCGACCTCTGCCGCAAGCTCGGCGCGCCCCTGGCCCTGGAGTCCCGCGACGTGGCCGCCCTGGCCCGACAGGAGGGAATCGGCGTCGAGGAGGCCGGCCGCAAAATCCGCTACGAATTTCTGGAGCGCGCACGCCGCGAATCCAGGTCGGCTCTCGTGCTCGTCGGCCACCAGCTCAACGATCTGGCCGAAGACCAACTGCTCCGGCTCATGCGCGGTTCCGGCTGGCCGGCCCTGGGCGGCATGCCGGCGCACGATCCCGCGCGGGCCCTCCTCCGGCCGCTGCTGTTGACGCCCAAAGCTGCTCTTGAAGAATTCTTGAAAGATTCTGGCGCGTCCTGGCGCATCGATCCGAGCAACCTGGATCGCGCAAGCACGCGCAACCGCGTGCGTCACGGCATCCTGCCGGCCATGCTGGCCGAGAACCCGGCCTATCTGGACGCGGCCGCGCGGTTGTGGCGGCAGGCGCGGCTCGACGACGCCTACTGGGACGCCGCGCTGGACCGCGCCCTGGCGCAGGTGGTCTGCGAGGCGGACCACAAGCTCATCCCGGCCGACGTGCTTGACGCCGCGCCAACCCCTTTGCGCCTCCGGATTGTTAAAGCCGCGCTTGAGGACTTCGGCCCCGGTCAGCCGCGCTGCGACGGCCTGCTCAAACTCGACGCCCTGTGGCAGGATCACCGCACCGGCAAGGCTGTCCGCTTCCCCGGCGACAAGGAAGCGCGCATCGCCAAGCAAGGCGTCTGCGTCCAGGTCATTGACAGGAAAAAAACGAGCGGCTAAGAGCTTGTGAATCTTTTGCACAAGCAAAGAGCAATCATCCGAGGAGGCACAATGAATATCCTGATTTTCGGACCCAATGGCAGCGGCAAAGGCACCCAGGGCGCCCTGGTGAAAGCCAAGTACAACCTTGATCACATCGAGTCCGGCGCCATCTTCCGCAAGCACATCGGCGGCGGCACCGAACTCGGCAAGAAGGCCAAGGAGTACATCGACCGCGGCGAGCTGGTCCCCGACGACATCACCATTCCCATGGTCCTTGACGTGCTGAGCCACGCCAGCGCCAACGGTTGGCTGCTCGACGGCTTCCCCCGCTCCCTGGTCCAGGCCGAGAAGCTCTGGGAAGCGCTGCAGAAGGGCGGCGTGAAGCTCGACTTCGTCATCGAGATCCTGCTGCCGCGCCAGGTGGCCAAAAACCGCATCATGGGCCGCCGCCTCTGCGCCACGGACAACAACCATCCCAACAACATCTTCATCGACGCCATCAAGCCCAGCGGCGACAAGTGCCGGGTCTGCGGCGGCGCGCTGTCCGCCCGCGCCGATGACCAGGACGAGACCGCCATCGACAAGCGTCACGACATCTACTACGACGCCAAGACCGGCACCCTGGCCGCGGCCTACTTCTACAAGGCCCTGGCCGCCAAGGGCACCTGCAAGTACATCGAGCTCAACGGCGAGGGCTCCATCGACTCCATCAAGCAGACCCTCATCGGCCAGCTCGCCTAAGCCTCCGACGACGCTGAAAATATAAAGGCCCCTCTTCCTCTGCCGGAAGGGGGGCCTTTTCGTTGGTGTCGGTCGGAGCGCTTGCTACGCCTTGGCCTTGGCCTTGAGCGGCGCAACGGGCGCGGCCAAGTGCTCGGGCGGGGTCAGGCTCACGATGATCGGGGCGGCCACGTAGATGGAGGAGTACGTGCCGACCACGATGCCGATGAGCATGGCCAGGGCGAAGTCGTGGATCACGTCGCCGCCGAAGATGAACAGGCTGAACACCGCCAGAAAGGCCAGACCGGAGGTCAGCACCGTGCGCGACAGGGTGTTGTTCACGCTGTGGTTGATGACCTGCGGCAGGGTCTCGCCCGTCCTCATGCCGCGCACCTCGCGGATGCGGTCGTAGACGATGATCGTGTCGTTGAGGGAGTAGCCGATGAGCGTCAGCAGCGCGGCGATGATGGTCAGGTCGAATTCCTTGTTCAGGATGGAGAAGATGCCGGCTGTGACGAGCACGTCATGTATGAGGGCGACGATGGCCCCCAGCGCGTAGTTGAGTTTGAGGAAGAAGCAGAGCGCAAGGGTGATGACCAGCGCGCCGAGCACGAGCCAGACCTGTGGGGCGTTGAAGTACTGCAGGGCTGTTATGCCCGCGAAGAGCCCCGCGGCCATGATGCACGCCGCCATCCAGCGGTGTTCGAAACGGCCGGAGATGTAGATGGCGATGAGCAGGATGGCGTAGTACAGCGCCTCCAGGGCCTTGCCGCGCAAATCCTCGCCGACCTTGGGGCCGACCATCTCAATGCGCTTGAAGGTGTATTTGCTGCCGGCGAGGTCCTTGGTCATGGCGTCGCTGACGGTCTTCTGCACCTGGGCGCTGGTGACGTTCTCCATGAGGCTCGTGCGGATCAGGTATTCGCTGTCCTTGTCCTTGCCGAGCTGCTGCACCACGAGCCCCGGGAGGTTCGTGGCCTCCAGGCTCTTCTTGAGGTCATCGATCTTGACCGGCGTCTCGAACTTGGTCTGCAGGATCACGCCGCCGGCGAAGTCGATGCCGTAGCGCGGTCCGCCCTTCAGGACCATCGACGTCATGCCCGCCAGAATCATCAGCGCGGACAGGGCGAAGGCGTAGTAACGCAGGCCGATGAAATCGATCTTGGTGTTCGGTTTGATCAGATGGAAACTCATGGGCGCCCCCTTAGATGCTCACGGCGGCGTCCGCCGGGCGCTTGGAGAGGTAGATGTCGAACATGATGCGCGAGATGAAGATGGCCGTGAACATGCTCATGAGGATGCCGAGGACCAGCGTGACCGCGAAGCCGCGGATGGGGCCGGTGCCGAACTGGTAAAGGATGATGGCCACGAGCACGTTGGTGGTGTTGGAGTCGAGAATGGCCAGCATGGCCCGGTCATAGCCCTTGTGCACCGCCTCGGCCGCCTTGAGTCCCAGTCGCAACTCCTCGCGGATGCGTTCGTAGATGAGCACGTTGGCGTCCACGGCCATGGCGATTGTCAGAATGATGCCCGCGATGCCCGGCAGCGTAAGCGTGGCCCCGAACAGGGCCAGACCGGCCAGGGTCAGTACGATGTTCAGCATCAGCACGGCGTTGGCGAAGAGGCCGGCCACGCCGTAGTACACGGCCATGAACAGGACGATGGCGACCGCGGCGATGAGCGTGGCCGTCATGCCGGCGTCGATGGACTCCTGGCCGAGGGTGGGCCCTACGGTGCGCTGCTCCAGGATGCTGACCGGGGCGGGCAGCGCGCCGGCGCGCAGCACGATGGCCAGGTCGCGCGCCTCATCCTGGGTGAAGCTGCCGGTGATCTGCGCCTTGCCGCCGGCGATCTTGTCCTGGATCACCGGGGCCGAATAGCACTTGCCGTCGAGCACGATGGCCAGGCGCTTCTTGATGTTCTCCTCGGTGACGCGTTCGAAAATCCTGGCCCCACGGGCGTTGAAGGTCAGGCCCACGGAGAACTGGTTGTTGTTCTGCTCAATCTGGGCGCGGGCGTCGGTGATGTGCTCGCCGGTCATGACCGCGTCCTTCATGACCACAAGGGGCACGTCCTTGCCCGCATTACTCCCCGTGCTACGCTGCATCAGCGGGATGATCTCGCGGCCGGGACCGACCAGCCCCTGCCGGATGGCCGCCGGGTCCACCGTGTCGTCCACGAGCTTGAACTCCAGGTGCGCAGTCTTGCCGATGACGGCGATGGCGCGCTCCGGGTCGCTCAGGCCCGGCAGCTGCACCTGGATGCGGTTGCCCTCCTGGCGGCGGATGTCCGGCTCGGCGACGCCGAACTGGTCAATGCGGTTGCGGATGGTCTTCACCGCCTGGTCCAGGGTGAGCTTGGCCAGCTCCTTCTTGAACTCGGGCGTCATGGACAGGACGTAGCGCACCCGATCCTCGGCCTGATTCTCCTTGGAATCAATCTTGAGGTTCCGGAAATCCTTCTTCAGGAGCGTCTCGAAGGCCTCCTGATTGGCCGCGCCGACGAGCTGGGCCTCCAGCCGGGGACCGGACATGACGTTGGGCTTGATGACGGCGAGGTTCTTCTCGCGCGCGACGGCGCGGATGTCCTGACCGATGCCGGCCATGTTGTTTTCGATGGCCTTGTCCACATCCACGCCGAGGGTCAGGTGGATGCCGCCCTTGAGGTCGAGACCGAGGTTGATCGCCGTATCAGGCAACAGCTTGCCCAGCGTGGTCTTCTTGATGCCGGGCGCTGAGGGCAGAAGCAGGATCACGGCGACGGCCAGGACCACGAGGCTTACGATGATTCGCCAGCGCAGGTTGCGGAACATGTGCTCTCCCATTTGCGGACGTGGATACAGGGGCTGCTTGGCAAAGACAAGCGCGGACCCGGGCGCATTCCCAGGTCCGCGTATCCGCCTTTCGGCTGAAAAGCAAAGGGAAAGGTCTTACTTCCCCTTCTTTTCCTGCTTCGTGAAGGCCACGGCCTTGTCGGCCACGGTGTTGCGCAGCATCTCAACCTGGACCTTGTCGGCGATTTCCAGGACGACCTTGGGCACGCCGTCCTCCTCGGAGAAGCGCACGATGGTGCCGTACATGCCACCATTGGTGACGACGCGCTCACCGATCTTGAGGTTGCCGAGCATCTCCTTGTGTTGCTTGGCCTTCTTCTGCTGCGGCCGGATGAGCAGGAAGTAGAAGATGGCGAACATAAGGATGAGCGGCACGAAAGCGCCCAGGGGATTGCCCTGGCCGCCGGCACCGCCGGCTGAGCCCATGGCGTAAGCGAGGTCGTTGAACAGCATTCGGTTCCTCCTGTTGGGGCGCGCGGCGAGGGGCTCCCCGCGCTCCTGTGTCCTTCCCTACGCGGGCACGTACAGGTTGCCGTACGGCCGGTGCGAGAAAGGCTTGATCTTCACGAAGCCGGACTTGAGGATCTCCTTCGCGTCCAGCTTCAGCTCCGCGGCATATTCCTTCACCAAGTTTTCGATGACGACTTTATCGGCGTCGTCCACAGGCTGCGTTTCGAGGCCGGGGCCGATCTGCTCCTTGGGCACCTCGCCGCGCACATAGATGACGCCGCCGTGCATCCCCGTCCCCAGGCTGCGCCCGGTGATCGGTTCCGTGGGCTTATCAGAATACATGCCGAGAAGCAAAAGGATTCCGCCTGCCATATATTCGCCAAGGAAGTCGCCGGCTTTGCCGCCGATGACGATGGTCGGAAGCTTCTCCAGGTAGGCTTTCATGTGGATGCCGACCCGGTAGCCCACGTCGCCCTTGATGAAGATCTTGCCGCCGCGCATGGCGTAGCCCACCACGTCGCCGGCCAAGCCCTCGATGACGATCAGGCCGTCGTCCATGGTGTTGCCCACGCCGTCCTGGGCGTTGTTCTTCACGCGGATCTTGGGCCCGCGCATGAACGCGCCCATGTCCTGACCGGGCACGCCCTGCACCTCAAAGGTCAGGGCGCCGTCGAGCCCGCCGCCGATGTAGCGCTGGCTGTTGACGTTCTTGAGCACGAAGTCGGTGACGCCGTCGGCCACGGCCGCGCGGATCTGTTCGTTGAGCTGGCGGTAGTAGATGCCGCTCGCGTCCAGGGTGAGTTTCTTCGCCATATCGCTTAGGCCTCCAGATGCACGATGACCGGTTCGCCCGCCTTGGGCATCCACACGCGGTCCAGCTCGGGCTGCACTTCGCGGATGGCGCTCTCCTCGCTCGACATGAAGACCATGTCGTCCTTCTCGGCCACGACGAGCGGACGGAGCTTGATGCGGTCGTTGAGGCCGAACAGGCCGGTGTTGTCCGCCACGAGGATGGCGAAGGGGCCATTGAGCAGGGCCGGACCGTAGACCATGCGCAGGGCCGTGTAGACGTCCTTCTCCTGCTTGGGCATCCGCGCGATCTCGTCCCAGAACGGCGGAGCGAAGACCTTGCAGGCCATTTCCTTGGACAGGCCGTGCTTGCGGATGAGCAGGTCGAGCAGGTAGGCCACGACCTCGGTGTCGGTCATCAGCGTGCACAGGTAGTCCCGCTCGCAGAGATAGCGGCGGTTGATGCCGTAGGAGCTGATCTCGCCGTTGTGGACGATGGACCAGTCGAGCAGCGTGAAGGGGTGCGCGCCGCCCCACCAGCCCGGAGTGTTGGTCGGGAAGCGGTTGTGGCCCGTCCAGATGAAGGCCTTGTATTCGTCGAGGCGGAAGAAGTCGGCGATGTCCTCGGGGAAGCCGACGCCCTTGAACGCGCCCATGTTCTTGCCGCTGGAGAAGACGAACGCCCCGGGAATCTTGTGGTTGATGTGCATCACCGCGCCGACGACGTAGTCGGCCTCGCCGAGTTCGCGCACTTCTACGGGGCGGTCCTTCTTGATGGACAGGAAGTAGCGGGTGACGATGGGCGGATTCTTGATGGTCACGACCTTGCGGGTGGGAATCGGGTGGGACTCATGCACCGTGAAATAGTGCTTGAGCACCTGTTCCGCGCTCTCAAGGGCGCCTTCGTTGTCGCACATGAGGTGGAAGGCGTACTTGTCGGCCAGTTCCGGATAGATGCCGTAGGCCGCGTAGCCCGCGCCGAGGCCGTTGCCGCGGTCGTGCATGCAGGCCATGGACCGGATGGGCATGTCGCCGGGGATCAGGTTGCGGTGCTTGCTGATGACCCCGAAGACGCCGCAGCCGGAGATGTCCTTTTGGAAGTCGTAATACCGTTCAGGTGCTTTCATCCTTGTCGCGCTCCTCGCGGAAAGTTCTGCTAGCGTGCGGCCTTGGCCGGCTCGGGGTTCCAGGTCTGGTTGAACAGCTCCGGCGGCCAGAGGAAGACCTCGGGCCCGGCGTTGACCAGTTCGTCCTTGGCCTTGTCGTCAAGCTTCATCTCGAACTTGATGAACGCGGTGTACATGCCGGCCTTGTCGATGTCGCCCACGAGCACGTAGCCCACCAGCTTGCCCTCGTGGAAAACGAGCTTGCGGTAGGTTTCCTTGGCCTCGTCGAGCTGGGCGATGACGTCGTAGTTCTTGTCGGCCTCGGGCGGATTGACCATGCCCACGGACACCGTGGGCAGGCCGTAGAAGCTGATGGAGTTCATGGGCAGGCCGCCCTGATAGGGCTGCTTGGCCCCGGCCATGTTCCGGCCGGAGGCGAAACCCTGGTTGTAGGCGTTGGGCCAGATGGGCACCACGCGATGCTCGCCGGTGAGCTGGTCCTTGGCCTGGGCCACGTCGCCCGCGGCGTAGACGTCCTTGGCGCTGGTCATGAGCTTGTCGTCGACGATGATGCCGCGCTCGACCTTGACGCCGGCCTCCTTGGCCAGGCTGCTCGCGGGCACCACGCCGATGGCCACCACCACCACATCGCACTCCAGGAAGCGGCCGTCGGTGAGGAGCACGCCCTTGACGCGGCCGTTCTTGCCGCGCTGGATCTCCTTGGCGGTGACGCCGCAGTTGACCTCGATGCCGACGTTCTTGAGGCGGTTGCCAGCCAGTTTGCCGGCCTTCTCGTCGAAGCCGCCGGAGAGGATGCGCGGGGCCAGCTCGACGATGGTCACGGACACGCCGCGATCGTGCAGGCTCTCCGCGGCCTTGAGGCCGATGAGACCGCCGCCGATGACCACGGCGCGTTTGATTTTGGCCGAAAGCTCAATGAGCGTCTTGGCGTGGGCCAGGGTGGTGAAGGAGTAGATGTCCTCGCCCTTGACGCCGGGAATGGGCGGCACGAAGGGCACGCCGCCGGTGGCGATGAGCAGGCGGTCGTAGGCGACGGTCTCGCCCTTGTCCGTGGTCACGGTCTTCTTGGCCGTGTCGAGGGCCGTGACCGTGGTGCCGAGCTTGAGCTCGACATTGTTCTGCTCGTAGTACTCGGGGCCGCGCAGGGCCAGGCGCTCCGGCCCGATCTTGCCGGCCAGCAGGTAGGAGATGAGCGGACGGCCGTACGTGGTGACGTCCTCCGCGCTGACGATCACGATTTTGCCTTTCTGATCGACGCGGCGGATGCCCTCGATGGCGCCGAGGGAGGCCACGCCGTTGCCGATGATCACGTAGGTCATGTTAGCGCTCCTCCTGCTTCAGTGCCTGATTCGGGCAGGCGGCCACGCAGGCGGGTCCGCCGGGGCGGTCGTGGCACAGGTCGCATTTGACGATCTTGGGCTCCAGCGGGTGCCGGGCGATGGCCCCGTAGGGGCAGGCCATGAGGCAGGACCAGCAGCCCACGCACTTTTCGCGGTCATAGACGGTGCGGCCGGTCTCGGGGTCCTTGCGCAGGGCGCCGGAGATGCAGGCGGCCACGCAGGCGGGTTCGTCGCAGTGACGGCAGGACAGGGCCACGCAGACCGGGCCGGCCTCGTGCACGTGCTTGCAGGAGGACAGGCCGTTCTGGCCGCGCTCCACGGTATAGGCCAGGATGAGATCCTTGCTCTTGGAATGGGCGGTGATGCAGGCCAGCTCACAGATGTGGCAGCCGATGCAGACGTCCTTGTTCGGGTAGACGCGTTTCATGCTCTCTCGTCCCCTTGTGTTAGCGGCCGGCGTGCTTGACGCCCAGGATGTCCATCTCGGTGTCGCTCAAGCCCACGGCGCGCAGCTTGTCGCGGTTGCCGCGCAGGCTTTCGATGGAGTTGAGCCCCATGCCGCCGAGCATTTCCTCAAACTCGTGGCCCCAGGCGCGCACGAGGTTGACCATCTTCTTGGCGGCCACATCCGGGTTCTGGCGCTTGGCCAGACGCGCGTCATTGGTGGCGATGCCCCAGGGGCACTTGCCGGTGTAGCATTTGCCGCACAGCGTGCAGCCCACGGCGAGCAACGCCGCGGTGGCGATGTAGCAGGCGTCCGCGCCCAGGGCGATGGCCTTGACCAGATCGGCCGAGCAGCGGATGCCGCCGGCGGCGACGATGGAGGCGCGGTTGCGGATGCCCTCGTCGCGCAGGCGCTGGTCCACGCTGGCCAGGGCGAGTTCGATGGGGATGCCCACGTTGTCGCGGATCATGCCCGGGGCCGCGCCCGTGCCGCCGCGCACGCCGTCGATGGCCACGATGTCCGCGCCGGCGCGCACGATGCCCGAGGCGATGGCGGCCACGTTGTGCACGGCCGCGATCTTGACGCTCACGGGCACGCGGTACTCGCTGGCCTCCTTGAGGGCGAAGATCAGCTGATGCAGGTCCTCGATGGAGTAGATGTCGTGGTGCGGCGCGGGGGAGATGGCGTCGGAGCCCAGGGGCACCATGCGGGTGACGGAGACCATCTCGGTGATCTTCTCGCCGGGCAGGTGGCCGCCGATGCCGGGCTTGGCGCCCTGGCCAATCTTGATCTCGATGGCCGCGCCGGCGTTCAGGAAGTCGCGGTGCACGCCGAAGCGGCCCGAGGCCACCTGCACGATGGTGTTCTTGCCATACTGGTACAGGGACTTGTGCAGGCCGCCCTCACCGGTGTTGTAGCAGATGCCCAGCTCGGTGGCGGCGCGGGCCATGGCCACGTGCAGGTTGAAATTGATGGAGCCGAAGCTCATGGCCGAAAACATGACCGGGTAGTTGAGCTCGATCTGCGGGGCCAGCTTGGTCTTCAGCTTGGGGCTGCCGTCCTTGGTCCGGGAGAACTCCAGCTTGTCCGGCTTGCAGCCGAGGAAGGTCTTGAGCTCCATGGGCTCGCGCAGGGGGTCGATGGAGGGGTTCGTGACCTGGCTGGCGTCAAGCAGGAGTTTGTCCCAGTAGACCGGGAGGTTCACCGGGCTGCCCATGCCGGTCAGCAAAACGCCGCCGGAATCGGCCTGCTTGTAAGCGTACTTGATGAACTCGGGCCGCCAAAGGGCGTTGTCGCGGAAGTCGGAGCGCTTCTTTTGGATCAGGATGGCCCCGGTGGGGCACAGCGCTTCGCAGCGGTGGCAGCCAACGCACTTGGCGTTGTCGTTCATGACCTTCTGTCGAGTCTCGTCCCAGTAATGGGCCTCATACGAGCACTGCCGGACGCAGACCTTGCAGTTGATGCACAGGTCCTTGTCCCGGACAATGGAGAAGTCGTGGTAGTTTCTGTTGATGGGCTGGAAAAGCAAGTCCGTTACCTCGTTCCAAATGGTTTTGGAGAAACGCGCACGGGGCCGCTGGCCGCCACCTGCCAGGCGGGGAAAGGAGCCATCTGACAGGGGGTCGTCAGAAAAGCATAAGGCCCCAAACCTGTCAAGAAATGAATGCGAAAATGTACCCGGATTCCTTTTTTTGTCATATTTTACCGCGCCCCCCCATCGCCTACCACGGGCTTGTTGACGAAAATTGGGCGCAAAAAAGGCCGCCTTCGCGAACAAAAGGCGGCCTTCCGGGTGGATTTCAGACGTATGCCCAGTGCAGCAGGCCCAGTGCGTGCGCATCAAGAAGCAGCGGATGGTGCGGCAGGATGCGCACCGTGAAGCCGAAGCGGCCGGCCTCCGGGGGCATGACCTCGCCGCGATAGAGATGCCAGCCCTCGCCCAGGTCCTTCTCGGCGGTCATCAGCGTGGTGCGCCGGCGGACGAAACTGCCGTCCTGGGCCACGGGCCCGTGGTAGATCTCCACGCGCACGTCGGACGGCGTCAGGCCGTCGAGCTGCACGCGCGCCTCCACGAGGATGGGCTCCTCCACAAAGACCCTTTCGTGGGTTTCGGTGCGGATGTCCTTGATCGCCAGATTGCTCCAGCGGGTCATGATCTTCATGCGCCAGTCAGCCAGCTCCTTGGCGGCCTTGAAGTCGTCCTTGACCGTATTGAGATAGTTGCGGCAGGACGGCAGATAGGCCTTGGCCACGTAGTCTTCGACCATGCGGTGGGAATTGAACTGCGGCCCCAGCTCGCGCAGGGCCGTCTTCATCTTGCGGATCCAGGTGCGCGGCAGGTTGCCGCGGCCGCGGTCGTAAAACTCGGTGAGCACGTCGTTCTCGATGACGTTGAACAGCGTCTGGCTTTCCACGAAGTCCTGGTAGGCCAGGTCGTCGTACTCCTCTCCCCTGCCGATGGCCCAGCCCAGGCTGTTGTCCGGGCGGTAGGCCTCGTCCCACCAGCCGTCGAGTGTGGACAGCTGGAGCACGCCGTTGGTCATGGCCTTCATGCCGCTTGTGCCGCAGGCCTCCAGCGGCCGGCGCGGATTGTTCAGCCAGACGTCGCAGCCCTGGACCATGCGGCTGGCGATTTTGACGTCGTAGTCCTCCAAGAAGACCATGCTCATGCGGCAGTCCTCGCGCCGGCAGAGCTGCTGCAGCTCCTGGATGATCTTCTTGCCCTCGTTGTCGTGGGGGTGCGCCTTGCCGGCGAAGATGAACTGCACGCGGCGCTCGGTGTTGGTGAGCAGGCGCACCAGCCGCTCCTTGTCCATGAGCAGCAGGTTGGCCCGCTTGTAGGTGGCGAAACGCCGGGCGAAGCCGATGGTCAGGGCCTGGGGGTCAAGGACCTCGTCGGCCATCTGCAGCTCCTTGTGGCGCGCGCCCTTGTCCACGAGCTGCTTGCGCAGACGCTTGCGCACGAAGTCCACCAGCCGTTCGCGCAGACGTTCGTGGGTGCGCCAGAGTTCGGCGTCAGGGATGCTCTCGGCCTGCTCCCAGATGCGGCCGCAGTCCGGGTCCTCGCGCCAGTTGCCGAGGTAGCGGTCGAAAAGTCCGGCCATGTCCGGCGAAACCCAGGTGGCGGCGTGGATGCCGTTGGTGATGTGGCCGATGGGCACGTCCTCGACCGGGTTTTGCGGCCAGACCTTCTGCCACATCTTCCGCGAAACCTCGCCGTGCAGCCGCGAGACGCCGTTGGAGAAGCGCGAAAGCCGCAGCGCCAGCACGGTCATGCAGAAATGCTCGCCCTCGTCGCGCGGGTCCTCGCGGCCCAGGGCCATGAAGACCTTGAAGGCCAAGCCGATCTTGGACGCGTAGTTCTCGAAATACGGCCGCATGAGATCCGGCGGGAAGCGGTCGTTGCCCGCGGGGACCGGGGTGTGCGTGGTGAACACGCTGGAGGACGCGGCCAGCTCCATGGCCGCCTCGAAGCTCAGGCCGTGATCCTGCATGAACACGCGGATGCGCTCCAGCCCGGCGAAGGCCGAGTGCCCCTCGTTCATATGGATGACCATGGGCTCGACGCCGAGCCGGGCCAGGGCCTTGACGCCGCCGATGCCGAGCAGGATCTCCTGCTGCAGCCGCATCTCCAGGCCGCCGCCGTACAGCCGGGCCGTGACCTGGCGCAGCTCCGGCGAGTTCTCCGGCAGGTTCGAGTCCAGAAGGAACAGCCGAATCTTGCCCACATGCGCCTCCCAGACGCGGGCGAAGAGCGTCTGGCCGCGCAGGTCCAGGCTGATGCGCGCGGGCGCGCCGTCGATGTCCAGGGCGGGCTTGAGCGGCAGTTGCTCGAAGTCGTAGCCCGGATAGCGCTCCTGCTGCCAGCCGTCCGGGGTCATGTACTGCCGGAAATAGCCTTCGCGGTAGAGCAGGCCCACGCCCACCAGCGGCACGTTGAGGTCGCTGGCGCTCTTGAGATGGTCGCCGGCCAGCACGCCCAGTCCGCCGGAGTAGATCGGCAGGCACATGGCGATGCCGTACTCCAGGCTGAAGTAGGCCACGGCCATGTTCGCCCCCTGGCCGGCGGGAAACTTGAAGGGCGCGTGCCGGCGCTCCAGATAATGGTCGAGGGCGCGGCGCGCCTCGCCCAGGCGCTGGATGAAGAAGTCGTCGCGCGAGAGCTCCTCGATGCGCCGTTGCGGCAGCCGGTTCAGGAGCGCGATGGGGTTCTGCTCGCAGGTCGTCCACAATGCGTGGTCGATGGTGGCGAAGATGTTGGTGAGTTCGTTGTTCCAGGAAAACCAGAGGTTGTAGGCGATGTCCCAGAGCGGCTCCAGCTTCGGGGGCAGCTTCGGGACGACGCGAAATACTTGCAGCGCCTGCATTGATGCTCCTTGAACGAGGGACTGAGTTAAGGAATTTCTCCCGGAATGAGCCTATAAAGCCGGAGAGGAAATTGCAAGCGCGGGTTTTGGGACGGGGCCGGCGGCATTTCCAACATTGACAGTCCGGCGTATTCAGTGGAAAGAAATGCTCCCGACATCATGGAGGATACGGTGGAAAACGTCCCAGTGAATCCGGCCACCGCCAAGGCCATCGACGTGCGCGTGTGCTTCCTGCACCCGGTGTGGGAGGAGAACGCGCTGGCCTACGGCACGGCCCACTCGGCCGGGCTGGACCTGCGGGCCTGCCTCGACGCGCCGGAGATCGAGATTCCGGCCGGCGGCCGCGCGGCCATTCCCGCCGGCGTCGCCATCGAAATCGCCGAGCCCGGCGTGGCCGGCTTCGTGTTCTCGCGCAGCGGCCTGGGCGCCAAGGAAGGCCTCACCGTGAGCCAGGGCGTCGGCGTCATTGACCCGGACTACCGGGGCGAGATCATCGTTTCCCTCCTGAACACCTCCGGCCAGCCGCGACGCGTGCAGCGAGGTCAGCGCATCGCGCAGCTGGTGTTCCTGCCGGTCTACACCGCCCGGATACTCGCTGCCGATGCGCTTGGCGAAACATCTCGCGGCGCTGGCGGATTCGGCCATACCGGCAAAATGTAGCACAATTCCCCCCCCTCAAGGAGCCTTCTCATGAGCAGCAAATACGACGCCCTGGTCTCCCGGGCCAACACCGTCCTTTGTCAGAGCTACGGCCGCTACCCCCTGGCCATCGAAAAGGCCGTGGGCTGCCGCATGTACGACCTGGACGGCCGCGAATACGTCGACCTCCTGGCCGGCATCGCCGTGATCAACCTCGGCCACAGCAACCCGGAGCTGCTGGCGGTCATGCGCGAGCAGGCCGAGCAGCTCATCCACGTGAGCAACCTGTTCTACCAGCCCCGGCAGGTCGAGCTGGCCGAGAAGCTCCTGGCCACCACCACCCTGCTCGACCGGGCCTTCTTCTGCAACTCCGGGGCCGAGGCCAACGAGGCCGCCATCAAGCTGGCGCGGCGCTACATGCGCTGCGTGCGCTACAAGGACGCCGGCGAAATCATCACGCTGGAGGGCTCGTTCCACGGCCGCACCCTGGCCACCCTCACGGCCACGGGCCAGGGCGGACGCATCAAGGAAGGCTTCGAGCCCCTGCCGGAAGGCTTCCGCACCGCCCCCTTCGGCGACGCCGAGGCCCTGCGCGCCATGGTCAGCCAGAAGACCGCCGCGGTGATGATCGAGATGGTCCAGGGCGAAGGCGGCGTGCTGCCCCTGCCCCAGGACTACGCCACGGCCGTGCAGGAGATCTGCCGCGAGGCCGGCTGCCTGCTCATCGTGGACGAAATCCAGACCGGCCTGTGCCGCACCGGCAAGTTCTGGGCCCACCAGCATTACGGTCTCTCGCCGGACATCGTCACCGTGGCCAAGGGCCTGGCCAACGGCCTGCCCATGGGCGCCATGATGGCCAAGGAGTATGTGGCCAAGGCCTTCGTGCCCGGCACCCACGCCACCACCTTCGGCGGCGGCGGCGTGCTGGCGGCCGTGGCCAGCAAGGTCGTGGACATCATGGTGCGCGACGATTTGGCCGGCCGGGCCGCCAAGGTCGGCGCGCAGGCCGTGGAGGCCATCAGGAAGCTTCAGGACAAGCACCCCGGCAAGATCAAGATCATCCGCGGCCTGGGTCTGATGATCGGCATCGAGCTGACCTTCGACGGCGGCGAGGTGCACAAGGCCCTGCGCGACCGCGGCTTCGTGTGCAATCTGGCCCACGGCCGGGTGCTGCGCCTGCTGCCGCCGCTGGTCATTCCGGTGGAGGATCTGCTTGCCTTTGCCGCGGCCCTGGACGATATATTGACCAAGGCCTAGCGGCGCCGAACAAACGGCGGACAACGGCGCGCACGGCCGGGAGTCGCCATGACCGAAATCGAGCCGATCTCCAGGGGGGCCGCGACGGACAGCCCCAAGCCGGTCACGAACGTGCCGGAGGAGTCCCGCGCCCCCTGGGGTCGGCAGATCAGCTCGGTGCAGCCCCACCCCACGCCGATCATCGCCGCCACGCCAGACTCCCAGACCCTGCCCGACGACGAGGCCCGGCTCCAGCACATCGCCCAGGCCAAGTCCGACATCACCGGCACGGGCCTGCTCGTGGACATCACCGTCTGAACCCTCAACCGCTCGGGAACATACAAGACCATGGCCAACGACCTGCTCAAAATCGAATTCTCCCTGCCCGCAGCGGACTATGACGCCGCGGTGCTGTTTCTCGCCCAGACCATCCAGCACGGCTGGGAGGAATCCCAGTCCAGGGACGGCGTGACGCACTTCCGCACCTTCCTGGAGAATCATGACGCCGGCCGCGACGTGGCCCGGCGCATCGCCGAGAAGTGGCCGCACTGCGGCCTGCGCACCGAGGAGGCCATGTCCGAGGACTGGTCGCAGTCCTGGCGCGAATTCTTCACGCCCATCGAGTGCGGCGAGCGCTTCGAGATTCTGCCGCCCTGGCTGTCCGGGGAGAGCCACGCCGACCTGACGCCGATCATCATCGAGCCCAAGATGGCCTTCGGCACCGGGCATCATCCCACCACGGCCCTGTGCCTGACCTGCCTGGCGGATTTGCAGCGCGCCGGCCACATCGCGTCCGGGCAGGAGTTCCTGGACCTCGGCACCGGCTCGGGCATCCTGGGCATCGGCCTGGCCAAGCTCGGGCTGAATGGCCTGGGGCTGGACATCGATCCACAGGCCGTGGCCTGCGCCGAGGAGAACGTCCGCACCAACAGCGTGGACGAGCGTTTCCGCGTGGCCGTGGGCAACATCCACGGCCTGCCGGAGGACCGCGTCTTCGACGTGCTCGTGGCCAACATCCTGTCCAAGCCGCTGATCTTCATGGCCCGGGACATCGTGCGCCACATCCGCACCGGCGGCTGCTTGGCCCTGTCCGGCATCCTCACGGAGCAGGCTCCGGACGTGGCCCGGGCCTACCGTCTCCTGGGCCTGCCCGAACCGGAGCTGCGCGAAAGCGGCGAATGGTGCGCCCTGCTCTGGACGCGCGTGGACCAGGAAGACTGATGAGCCGCGCCGAGACCATCCGCGGCCTGTACCGGGCCTTCGCCGATCGCCTCGGTCCCAGCGGCTGGTGGCCCGGCCGCACGCCCCTGGAGATCGCCGTGGGCGCGATCCTGACCCAGAACACCAACTGGCGGAACGTGGAGCGGGCCATCGCCAACCTCGACGCCGCCGGCGCGCTGTCCGTCCGGGCCCTGCGCGAACTCCCGGACCAGCGCCTGGAGGATCTCATCCGGCCGGCCGGCTCTTTCCGCGTCAAGGCCGCGCGGCTGCGCCACTTCCTGGACTTCCTGGCCCGGGAGGGCGCGGAGTCCGTGGAGGATCTGCGCGGCCGCAGCCTGTACGGCCTGCGCGAGGATCTGCTCGCCGTGCGCGGCATCGGCCCGGAAACGGCCGACGCCATCCTCTGCTACGCCCTGGAAATGCCCGTGTTCGTCATCGACGCCTACACCGCGCGGATGTTCGCCCGTCATGGGCTGGTGCTGCCCGAGGAGGCCGACTACGCCGAGATGCAGGACCTCGTGCAGACCGCCCTGCCGGCCGAGAACCGGGACTACAACGAATTTCACGCCCTCATCGTGCGCGCCGCCAAGGAGTGGTGCGCCAAGTCCAAGCCCCGCTGCGCCGAATGCCCGGCGCGCTGTCTGCTGCCCGATCCGGAGCGCCTGCCGTCATGACCTTCCCGCGCGCGGCATGCCTCGTCCTGGCGGCGCTGCTTCTCTGCGCCGCGCCGGCCCGGGCCCAGTCCGGGCACCTGGAGAAGGCTTTGCAGAACGAGCGCCAGAAGGCTGACGAGCGCAAGGGCGCGGTGCAGCAGCTGGCCGAGCGCGAAAAGGCCCTCGCCGGCAAGCTCGGCGAAATCGAAGGCCGCATGAAGTCGGCCGAGGGCCGCATCGCCAAGCAGGAGGAGGCGCTGGCCGCCATCCGCCAGGAAGAGGCCGAGTACGCCAAGCTGTACGACGAGGTGCGCCTCAAACGCGAGCAGGCCGCGCGCGAACTGAAGAAGCTCGTGGAGCTGCTCTGGCCCATCGACGCCCAGGGCATGCACGAGGGCGCGCGCTTCTCCGACGCCTGGGACGCCGCCGACCGGCGCTTTCAGTGGAACGGCGCGGTCTACGCCCGCACGCGCGCCAAGCTCGCCGAGGTGCGCCGCAGCGAAAAGGAGCTTTCCGGCGTGCTGGCCAAACAGCAGGAGCTGGCCGCCCAGGCGGACAAGCAGCTGGCCGCCGTCAACGCGGACAAGGACGCCCTGCTGCGCGACCGTCTGGCCGTGAACGCGCGCATGGGCCAGGTGAGCGCGCAGCGCCGCGACCTTGAGGGCGAGTTGCAGGCCATCCTCAAGACCATCCAGCAGCTCAACTACCAGCTGGTGAGCCAGCGCAGCCGCAAGTTCGCCTCCTTCAAGGCCGCCCTGCCCTGGCCCGTGGCCGGACGCGTGGTGGCGACCTACGCGCCCGAGAGCAAGCGCCGGGGCCTGGGCCTGGCCACCGGCGCGGCCGCCACCGTGCGCAGCGTGTTCTGGGGCAAGGTCGTGCACAACGACGTTCTGCGCGGCCTGGGCAAGGTGGTCATCGTGTACCACGGCGACGACTACTACAGCCTGTACGCCTATCTCGGCGACGCCACGGTGCAGACCGGCCAGGACGTGGAGAAGGACGAGCCCATCGGCCACGCCGGATACTATCCGGAAGCTCATGGCGCCGGCGTCTATTTCGAATTGCGTTTTCACCAGAAACCCATTAATCCCCTGCTGTGGCTCATGCCCGCCCAATAGAGGCCATTTTCCGAGCCTCTACGGATTCACGGAGGAATTATGCTGCGCACCGGCACTTGGTTTGTCTGCTTTCTCGTGCTTCTCTCTCTGACCATCGCGCCGGCGCCCCTCGGCGCGGCCTCCGGCAAGGACGACCAGTTCGAAGCCCTGCGCCGCTTCAGCCAGGTCATGGATCTGGTTGAGACCAACTACGTCAAGAAGGTCAGCAAGGCCGAACTGATCCAGAACTCCATCAAAGGCATGCTGGAGCAGCTCGACCCGCACTCGGCCTTCCTCACCCCCGACGACTTCAAGGAGCTGCAGGTCACGTCCAGCGGCGCCTTCCACGGCATCGGCATCGAGATCAGCTCGGAGAACGGCCGCCTCATCGTCGTCTCGCCCATCGAGGATACCCCGGCCGACAAGGCCGGCCTCAAGAGCGGCGACATCATCCTGGAGATCGACGGCGAGCCGACCATGGAGATGGGCCTCAACGACGCCGTGAAGAAGATCCGCGGCCCCAAGGGCTCCAGCGTCACCCTGACGATCATGCACAAGGGCGCGCAGCAGCCCGTGGACGTCACCATCGCCCGCGGCACCATCCCCATCATCAGCGTCAAGCTCCAGGAGCTGGACAAGGGCTACCTGCTCTGCCGCATCACCCGCTTCAACGAGCACACCACCAAGGAGCTCCACGAAAAGCTGGCCGAATACGCCAAGAAGACGCCCATTCAGGGCATCGTGCTCGACCTGCGCAACAATCCCGGCGGCCTGCTGGATCAGGCGGTGACCGTGGCCGACACCTTCCTGTCCGACGGCCTCATCGTCTACATCCAGGGCAAGGACCCGCAGTCCCGCCGCGACTTCACCGCCCACAAGGACGCCGACGACCTGACCGCCACGCCGCTCGTAACGCTCGTCAACTCCGGCTCGGCCTCGGCCTCGGAGATCGTCGCCGGCGCGTTGCAGGACCGCAAGCGCTCCCTGCTCATCGGCGAAAAGACCTTCGGCAAGGGCTCGGTGCAGACCGTGATCTCCCTGCCCGACGGCTCGGGCATCAAGCTCACCACCGCCCTCTACTACACGCCCAACGGGCGCTCCATCCAGGCCGAGGGCATCGTGCCCGATCTGGCGATCCCCTTCGTCGCCCCGGCCAAGGACGACGACCAGAACCTCAAGGACCGCTTCACCTTCCGCGAGAAGGACTTCAGCCGCCACCTGGAAAACGGCTCCAAGAAGGGCAAGAAGGCTGCGGCCAAGGCCGACGCCGCGGAGATGAGCGAGGCCGCCAGGACCCTCATCGACAAGGACAACCAGCTGCGGATCGCCCTGGAGATGGTCAAGACCCTGCCCAAGATCAAGGACATCCGCTAAACGCGACCGGCCACGTGGCCAGCGCTGAACGCATCAACGACCGGGTCGGCGCCGCCGGCCCGGTTTTTCATTGGATCGCCGCATGAACTGGAAGAAAAACGCCGGCACGCTGATCATCCTGGCCTTCCTGGCCGGGCTCGTCATCGGCTTCCTCGTCGCCCGCCAGCTGCCGCCGACGCCCGCGCCGCAGGTCCCTTCCGTCAACGCCACCGAGGAATACGCCGCGGCCGAGTTCCAGCGTCGCATCGACGCCGTGGACGAGGCCCTGCGCAAGAGCTTGGCCGACATCGGCGCGGGGCAGGCCACTGTGCAGTCGGTTGAGCCGCGCAAGCACGCCGGCCGGACCTTTGGCTTCCAGACCCTGCGCCTGCCGGAGTGTGACCACGAGGCCCTGCGCCGACACATCGACAAGGAGCTCGCCGTTCTCGCGCCCGAGGCCCGCCTGAGCGAGCCCTCGGTCCACGAGTGGGCGGTGTCCATCGACGGCACGCAAACCCACCACCTGCTTCTGCCCGCCGTCGCGGCCAAGCCGACGCCACCGCCGACGCCGGCCAAGGGCAGGCTCGCCCTGGTCATCGACGACATGGGCGAGGATGTGGGCATGGCGCGCAACCTCGCCGCCCTGGACGCGCCGGTTGCCTTCTCCATCTGGCCGGACAGCGGCAACCGCGACGCCGTGGCCAAGATCGCCAAGGCGCACCAGCGCGAAATTCTCATTCACCTGCCCATGCAGCCCCAGGGGTATCCCAAGGTCGCCCCGGGCAAGCACGCCCTGCTCGTGGACATGACCGCCGAACAGATCGAGGCGGCCACCCACCGGGCCATCGGTCTGGTGCACGGGGCCATCGGCGTGAACAACCACATGGGCTCGGCCTTCACCGAGAACGGCCCGGCCATGCGCGCCGCCCTTGCGGCCATGAAGGACAAGGGCCTGTTCTTCCTGGACAGCCGCACGACGGCGCATACCGTGGGCGAGCAGGAGGCCAAGAAGCTCGGCCTGCGCCATTACCACCGCGACGTGTTCCTGGACAACGAACAGGACGTGGCCGCCATCGTCAAGCAGCTGCGCCAGGCCGAAACCATCGCCCGGGGCAAGGGCCAGGCCGTGGCCATCGGCCACCCGCACCCGGCGACCCTGGCGGCCATCAAGCAGTGGCTCAAGACCAAGGACGCCTCGGTGCGCGTCGTTCCCCTGACCGCCCTGACGCCGGAATAAGGACGCGCGTCGAAGGACCGACGCTCCCGCGGCGCGCCGCCCCCCGGCCGCACGCCTTGCCAACGCACTGCCAAAGGCTGTATCCTGGCCCACGGTGCCGCGACGCTAAAGCATTGACGATTTCGGTCCGATTCTTGCTTTAGAATTGCGGACCGCACAGACGGCCAGGACTGCCCCATTGCACCGCAGACGAGGCGCAGATGAGCAAAATTCTCGAACAAGATGAAGTCGATGCGTTGTTGCGCGGCCTTTCCGGCGGCGAGGTGGAAACCACGCCGGACCTGCCGGAGGACGACTCCGGCATCGTGCCCTTCGACCTCACCAATCAGGACCGCATCATCCGCGGCCGCATGCCGGTCCTGGAGATCGTCAACGATCGCTTCGCCCGGCTGTGCACCAACGCGCTGGCCAACACCATGCGCAAGCGCGTGGACATCAACCCCATCTCCATCGACATGAGCAAGTTCGGGGACTTCATGCGGTCCCTGCCGGTGCCCACGAGCATCTCCATCTTCAAGATGGAGCCCCTGCGCGGCAACGCGCTCCTGGTGGTCGATTCGCGCCTGGTGTTCGCCCTGGTAGAGAACTTCTTCGGCGGCGCGGGCAGCCAGCCCAAGGTCGAAGGCCGCGATTTCACGCCCATCGAGCAGGCCATCGTGGACAAGGTGGTCAAGATCGCCCTGGCCAACATGGAGGAGTCCTGGAAGCCCGTGCACGAGGTGCACATCGAGGTGGTGCGCTCCGAGGTCAACCCGCAGTTCGCGGCCATCGTGCCGCCCAGCGACGTCGTCATCGTCGTGACCTTCGAGGTCGAGCTGGAGAACGCCATCGGCTCGCTCATCTGCTGCCTGCCCTACGCCACCATGGAGCCCATCCGCTCCAAGCTGCACGCATCCTTCCAGTCCGAACGGCTGGAGGTCGACCACGTCTGGATCAACCGCTTCAAGGAGCGCCTGCTGGAAACGCCGGTGGAGTTTCTGGTGCGCCTGGGCCGCACGCGCATCACCGGCCGCCAGTTGCTGAACCTGGAGGTGGGCGACATCCTGTTGCTGGACACCGACGCCGACGCCCTGCTCGAAGTGGAGATCGAGGGGGTGCGCAAATTCTACGGCGTGCCCGGCCGGGTCAAAGGCAACAAGAGCTTCAAAATCATGAAGGACGAACAGCCCCACTACTAGCCTCCACGCCCTGTCTTCGGGCCGCCCGCCGCGGCCCGTCCCGTTTTGAAAATGCCTTGACTTGTACGCCCATTCGAGTGCATTTCCCCTGCACACGCATGAATGGCGTCCAGCCCGGATATACGGCCGTTTTCCCGGCCGGACGGCGGTTGACGCCGAACAATCACACCCTGTGGAGGAATTTCATGTCCAGCGAACGCACCTTCTCCATCATCAAGCCCGACGCCGTCGCCGCCAAGCAGACCGGCGCCATTCTGCAGATGATCCTCGACGCCGGCCTGACGGTCAAGGCGATGAAGATGATCCGGCTCACCCGCGCCCAGGCCGAGGGCTTCTACGCCGTGCACCGCGAGCGCCCTTTCTTCAAGGACCTCGTTGAATACATGATCTCCGGCCCGGTTGTGGTGTCCTGTCTGGAAGGCGAAAACGCCATCGCCGCCTACCGCGAGCTCATGGGCGCCACCGATCCCAAGAAGGCCGCTCCCGGCACCATCCGCGCCAGGTTCGGCAAGAGCATCGAGGCCAACGCCTGCCACGGCTCCGACGGCCCGGACACGGCCAAGGTCGAAGTCGCCTACTTCTTCAGCGCCCTCGAGATCGTGGGGGAGTAAAATGAACAACAGCGTCGGCTTCATCGGCGTGGGCAACATGGGCACGGCGATCATCAAGGGCCTTGCCGCGCATGGCGTCGAGGTCCACGGCTGCGACCTGGACCGCGCCAAGCTGGAGAAGCTCGCCGCCGAGGCCGGGCTCAAGCCCGAGGCCTCGACCAAGGAGCTGGTGCGCGCCTGCAAGTACGTTCTGCTGGCCGTCAAGCCGCAGCACCTGCCGGCCGTCGTCGCGGAAATCGCCCCGGAGCTCACCGCCGGGCATTGTCTGCTGTCCATCGCCGCGGGCGTGACCATGAAGAAGCTCAAGGAACTCACCAACGGGCGTTGCCCGGTGGTGCGCGTCATGCCCAACACCCCGGCCCTCGTGGGCGCGGGCGTGTTCGCCCTGTGCTTCGACGACCCCAGCCTGGACGCCGAGCGCCGGGACTTCGTGCGCGCGGTCATCGGCCCCCTGGGCCAAGTGCACGAGCTGCCGGAAAAGCTCTTCGACGCCTTCACGAGCATCGCCGGCTGCGGTCCGGCCTACGTGTTCTATTTCATGGACGCCCTCGTCGAGGCCGGGGTCAACCTGGGCCTCACCCGGGCCCAGAGCACGCAGATCGTCAAGGCGCTGTTCAGCGGCTCGGCCAAGCTGGCCGAGGAAGGCGGCCTGCACCTCGCCGAGCTGCGCGAGATGGTCACCAGCCCGGCCGGCTCCACCATCCGGGCGACCATGCACTTCGACCGCATGGCCGTGCGCGGCATCATCGTAGACGCCTGCACCGAGGCCTACGAGCGGAACATCGAATTGGGCTAGCCGCCCTCCCCGCGCAAAATCAAAAGGCCGGCGGAAGCGCTTCCGTCGGCCTTTTCGTTTTTCTTGTATCGGTCAATCAGCCGAAGATCACGCTGAAGCCGACGTACAGGCCCTGCATCACGAAAAGGCCCAGGAATGCAGCAAAAACTGCAAGTCTAAATAAATTATTGAGTTTCTCTAGAGTCCATTCCCGGTCCTGCGGGCCGAGATTCGGCTTCCATTTGGCCTCGCCGAAGTACACGGCCGCCCCGCCCATGCTGCCTTCCAGCAGCCAGGCGCAGGTCGCCATGGGCCAGCCGGCGTTGGGGCTCTCCATCTTGCGCGCATCGGCCGCAAGGTTCCTTTTGGCCTCGCGCCAGGGCATGCGCAGCAGCCAGCCGGTCACGAGCAGGAAGAACGCGGTCAGCCGCGCCGGAATCCAGGACAGCAGGTCGTCGGCCCGCGCCGCGGCGCGGCCCAGCTCGCCATACTCCTCGGTCTTGTAGCCCCACATGGAGTCCATGGTGCTCACGGCCTTGTAGACCCACATGAGCACCGGACCGCCGAGGACGAGATAGAACAGCGGTCCGAAGAAACCATCCGAGAGGTTCTCGCTCACGGTTTCGGCCAGGGTGCGGCGCAGCTCCGCCGCGTCCATGCGGTCCGTCTCACGTGTGACGAGCAGGCCCACGGCCTCACGCGCGCCGTCCAGGTCGCCCTCCTCGATGAGGTCCAGGGCGTCGCGGCCGTCGTCGATGAGCTCGCCCAGGGCCAGACCGGCATAGGCGAAGTACACGGCGAAAATCATGCCGATGTAGCGGATTTCCGTCAGCAGATGCACCGCAATGGCGGTCAGCGCGATGGTCAGCAGCACGCTGGCGCGGCCGGCCATGCGCAGGTTGAGCTTCCAGCTCCGCGCCCGCGGTTCGAGCCAGTCGAGCCAGCGGCCGATGAAGCGCACGGGATGCGGCAAATGCTGCGGATCGCCGAAGATAAAGTCCAGCGCAACCGCCAGCAGCGGCAGACTGAACACGGTCAGAAACAGGATTTTCATGGCGCGGGACTCCGCAAGAAAAAAGCGGGGACGGCAGGACGCCGCCCCCGCATCATGACGGGATTAACTTTCGAAGTAGGAGCGCAACACCGAGCTGCGCACCGGATGGCGAAGCTTGCGCAGGGCCTTGGCCTCGATCTGGCGGATGCGCTCGCGGGTGACGTTGAACAGCTTGCCCACCTCTTCCAGGGTGTGGTCGCTCTTTTCGCCGATGCCGAAACGCTTGCGCAGAACCTGCTCCTCACGCGGGGTCAGGTCGGCCAGGACCTTGGCGATCTGCTCGGAGAGCTTGGTGCTCACCACTTCCTCGGCCGGGGCTGTGGCCTTCTTGTCCTCGATGAAATCGCCGAGGTTGGAGTCCTCCTCGTCGCCGATGGGGGTTTCGAGGGAAATCGGCTCCTTGGCGATCTTGAGCACCTTCTTTACCTTTTCCACCGGGTAATCCATGCGTTCGGCGATCTCCTCGGGCGAGGGGTCGCGGCCCAGCTCCTGCACGAGGTAGCGGCTGGTGCGGATGAGCTTGTTGATGGTCTCGATCATGTGCACCGGGATGCGGATGGTGCGGGCCTGATCCGCGATGGCCCGGGTGATGGCCTGGCGGATCCACCAGGTGGCGTAGGTGCTGAACTTGTAGCCGCGCTGGTACTCGAACTTGTCCACGGCCTTCATCAGGCCGATGTTGCCCTCCTGGATCAAATCCAGGAACTGCAGGCCGCGGTTGGTGTATTTCTTGGCGATGGACACCACCAGGCGCAGGTTGGCGCGGATGAGCTCCTGCTTGGCGCGCATGGCGGCGAGATTGCCGCGCTTGATGCGCCAGAGGACCTCCTCCAGGTCGTCCACGTTGTGGCAGCACTTGTCCTGCAGGCGGGTGATGATCTCCATCTTGCCGGAGAGCATCTCCTTGAAGGAGAAGAATTCCTCCACGGTCATGTTGAGCATGTCCGAGGCGTTGACCGGATTCATCTCGCGCTCGTCCACGGACTTGAAGATGCGGACGATCTCCTCGCGGTTCTTGCCCACGCTGAGCATGTAGGCCGAGAGATCGCGCTGGCAGTTGTGCATCTGCCGCACGTAGTCGCTCACCGTCTCGATGATGCGGTCGATGAGGGTCTTCTCGATCTTGATGTCGCGCAGGCGGGTGACGATCTCCTCCTTGTAGGCCAGGATCTCGTTCTGGACGCCGAAGACGCGGCGATCGAGCTGGGCGCAGTAGTCCAGCTTCTCGTAGATCTTCTTCTTCTTCTTGAAGAGTGCCTTGACCTCGTCGAGCAGGAAGATGACCCGCTGGCGCTGGTTCATCTCGTCCTCGCTGGGATCGTCCTCCTCGATGGTCTTGACCACGTCCTTGAGCTTGATGCGGGTATTCTTGAGGTCCTCGCCCACCTGGACGAGCTCCTCAATGGCCACGGGCACCTCGACGAGGGCGTAGAGCACTTCCATCTCGCCGTTCTCAATCTTCTTGGCGATGGAGACCTCGCCCTCGCGATCGAGCAGGGGCACGGCGCCCATCTCGCGCAGGTACATGCGCACGGGGTCGGTGGAGCGCGAGGAATAGTCCGCCGCGTCGTCGCCCTCGCTGGGCACGAGGTCCAGCTCCTCGTCGGTGTCGGTGGTCTCGGCGGTGAGCTTCTTGCCGTTCTCCTCCGAATCCACGATGACGATGTTCATCTGGTCGAAGATGCTCATGACCTCTTCGAGCTGGTCGGGCGTATTCATCTCGGTGGGCAGGGTCTTGCCCACTTCTTCAAAGGTCAGAAATCCATTCTTCTTGCCCTTGGCGATGAGGAGCTTGATCTGCTGGATTTCCTTCAGGTTGTTCATTCTTCCTCCGTGCTCGGGGCGGTGAGGTGCGCGAGTTCGGTCATGAGTCGCTTGAGTTCTTCCGCAGCGCCGCTTTCGCTGGCGGCGCGGATCTGTTCCGTCAATTCGTCGCGCCTGCGGTGGCGTTCGGCCTCCCGGATGCGCGAGCAGATATGGTCCCATTCCTGCGCCAGGTCGTCGCCCTCGGGGCGATCCTCGCTCCTGGCCCGGACCCAGAAGGCCTTGTCTTCGTCCTCCAGATCGGGCGGCATGCCCTCAACCTGGCTGGCCGCCAGCTTCTCCCAGAAGCGGCGCGCCCAATCCGTGGTCAACAAACCGGAAAAACCGCGCTTGGTCAGCTCCGGGATATATTCCGGATACTGCACCGGGAAGCGCAGATAATACCTATCATCGCGGTCGTCCCGCCCCAGCGGCGCCGGTTTGGGCATGGCCTGCGGCGGCGCGGCCACGCGCATGTGGCGCTGCGTCTCGCCCTGACCGGCCCGGAAACGCCGGAGATCGCCCTCGGCCATGTCCAGGCCCTTGGCCACGCGCGGCAGGTAGAACGCCCGCAAACCGTTATCGGCCGCTCCGGACAAAAAGCCATTGGCCCAGGCCACGATTTCCCGCGGCGCGCAGGTGTCGCGCACGGTGCGCACGCAGTAGTCCAGACCGTCCTCGGCCAGGTTGAAACAGGCGTCGAGCCGGTCGCGGCCGCCCTTCTGCAGCAGGCTGTCCACATCCTCGCCGTCGGGCATGAGCACCACGCGGCAGGCGACCCCGTATTGCAGGATCATCTCCGAGCTGCGCAGCGCCGCCTTGCGGCCCGCGGTGTCGCCGTCAAAGATCAAGTCCATGCGCGACACAAAACCGGCCAGACGCTTCACCTGATCCTGGGTGAGCGCCGTGCCGAGCGCCGCGCATGCGTCCGTGTAGCCGAACTGGTGCAGGGACAGCACGTCCATATAACCTTCGGTCAGAATCGCCCGTTTGCTGCGGGTCATGGCCTGCCTGGCCTGGTAGAGTCCGTAGAGGTGCTCCCCCTTTTTATAGATGGGCGTGTCGCTGCTGTTCAGATACTTGGGTTCACCATCTGTAAGTACTCTGCCGCCAAAGGCAATAACCTGACCCGATAAATTTTGAATGGGAAAAATGAGCCTGCCGCGGAAGCGGTCGTACATGTCGCCCTTGTCGTTGTGCGAAAGCAGCCCCGCCTGCACGCCCTGCTCCGGCGAAAAGCCCCGGCCGCGCAGGAAATTCAACAGCCCGCGCCAGTCCTCGGCGCTGGCGCCGAGGCCGAAGGCCTCCACCGTGTCGCCACTCATGCCCCGGCGCTTCAAATACGCCCGCGAGGCGTCGCCGGCCGCCACCCCGAGGTTGCGGCGGTAATAGTCCTGCGCCGCCGCGTGCATCTCCAGACAGGCCCGCTTGAGCTTCTGACGCTCGTCGTACTCCGGGTCGGGCGTGAAATGCGTCAGCTCCACCCCGGCCTCTGCGGCCAGCTGCTCCAGCGCGTCCTTGAACTCCAGGCCGTTGACGCGCTGATAAAAGTCGATCACGTCGCCGCCGGCCTGGCAGCCGAAACAATAGAAAAATCCCTCGGCCTCGTTGACGCTGAAGGAGGCCGTCTTCTCCTGGTGGAAGGGGCACAGGCCCATGTGCCGGCCCGAGGACGGCCGCAGATTCACATAGCGCCGCACCATGTCCACGATGTTGATGCGCTGTTTGATCGCCTGGATGACCTGCCTGTCCATGCGCCCTCCGCCGTTACCGGAGCGCCACTTCTGTCATGCCGTCGCCACCATGGTCCTCGGTGGCGAGCTGGAACGAGGCCACGGCCGGATTGCCGCGCAGGAAGGCGTGAACCTCCTTGCGCAGGGCGCCGGTGCCGCGGCCGTGCACGATCTCCACCCCCGTGGCCCCGCGCAGCAGCGAGGCGTCCAGGAACTGCGCCAGCTCGGCGATGGCCTCGTCGGCGCGCTGGCCGCGCAGATCGATGCGCGGGGTAAAGCCGAGATCGGCGCTCACGCCCCCAACCGGGGCAGCGACTGCCTTGTCCTGACGGCCATCCAGCGACAGCTCGCCCAAGGGCACCCACATGGCCACGCCGGCGAAATCCACCTTGACCTGGCGCTTGCGCTCGTCCTTCTCCAGCACCGCGCCGGACTTGCCCCAGGCGCGGTAGTTCACGCGCGCGCCCACGACGATGTCGGCCAAGGACAGGGCCGAGGCGGCGGGCGCTTGCTCCTCCTCCCGCACCGGCTCCAGACGCTCGCGCGCCTCGGAAAGTTTCTTGAGCGCCTGCTTGCGGCCGATGCGTTCGCTTTTCCAGTCGCGCAGGACGCCCTGGGCCAGCTCGCGCACCTCGACGAGGAGCTTGGCGCGATCCCTGGCGAAGGCGGCTTCCAGGCCGTCGCGCTTCTTTTTGAGCGCGGCGCGCTCGGCGGTCAGCTCGTCGTTTTCGCGCTCGCGACGCACCGCCAAGGCGTTCAGGCGATCGAGCACGGCGCTGGTGTCCGAACCATCGAGCAGAAGGTACTGCTCGGCGCGGGAAAGGATGCTTCTGGGCAGACCGTGCTCCCGGGCCACGTCCAGGGCGATGCTCGCGCCGACCTGGTCATAGGCCAGGCGGAACAGGGGCTTCTTGGTCTTCGGGTCGAAGAGCACGCTGGCCGCGCGCACGCGGGGCGTGGCCAGGGCATAGGCCTTGAGGGCCGGAAAGTGCGTGGCGGCGAAACAGGCCGCGCCGCGGTCCAGCAGGCTGTCGATCACGGCCTGGGCCAGGGCCGCGCCCTGGGTGGGGTCGGTGCCCGCGCCGAATTCGTCGAGCAGGAACAGGCTGTCCGCGTCCACCTGGTCCCATACGCGCGCCAGATACTGGATCTGCGCGGTGAAGGTGCTCACGTGCTCCTCCAGGCTCTGCTCGTCGCCCAGGACCACGAAGACGCTGGTCCAGAACGGCAGCGAGGAGCCTTCGGCCACGGGCACGGGCAGGCCGGAAAAGGCCATGAGCGCGATGAGGCCCATGGTCTTGAGGCAGACGGTCTTGCCGCCGGCGTTGCCGCCGGAGACGATGAGCGCGAGCTGTCCTTCCTGGAGCTTGATGTCCAGGGGGTGCGTGTCCGGGCTGTGCAGGGCCAGCAGCGGATGCCGCGCCTGGATGAGCCGCGCGGGCAGATTCGCGCCGATGTCCAGCGGCCGGGCCTGGATGGCGTCGGCCAAGCGCGCCTTGGCCATGAGCAGATCGAGCCGCACGAGCGCCTCGTAGCAGCCGACCACGCCGGGCCGCTCCTGCCGCACAAGTCCCGTCAGGTATTCCAGGACCTTGCGCTCCTCGGCGCGCTCCTCCTGCTTGAGCTCCTGGAGCTGGTTGTTGATCTCCACCAGGAACATGGGTTCGAAGTAGCAGGTCTCGCCGGTCTGCGAATAGTCGTGGATGATGCCCGGAAAGCGGTTCTTAAAGTTGACCTTGAGGGGCAGCACGTAGCGGTCGGACGAGATGGTGATGTAATCGTCCTGAAGATACTGGGCGACGTTCTCGGCCAGGACGAAGTCCTTGACCCGCTTGGAACATTTTTGATGGATGGAGCGGATCTCCTGGCGCACGGAGAACAGGCCGGGCGAACTCTCGTCCTTGAGCCGGCCTTCCGGGTCCAGGCAGCGCTTGAGCGCCGCGGAGGTGGACTGGGGCCATGGCGCGCCGAGCACGGCCTCGCACAGCTCATCCCAGCCGCGTTCCTTGTAGGGTTCGAGCAGGTCGCGGGCATGCCTGGCCTGTTCCAGCGTGGCCGCAAGCGCCGTGAGCGCGTCGAGGTCGAGCAGGCGATGCGGAATGTCCAGCTCCGGAAAGAAGCCGGCGAAGTCCGGAAAGGCCACGAGGCGGAATCCGGACTCGCGCACCCAGCGCAAGGCCTGGTCCAGAAGCGTCAACTCATGACGCACGGCCTCGACAGTGGAGAACGGCCGCAACGCAAGGCATGCGGCCGCCCCGGGCTCGGAGACGGCGAAACCCGAAAGCTCCCGCAGGACCTTCGGGAACTCCAGCAAATGCAGGGTTCTCGGTTCCATGGGGCCTGCGCTTACGAGGAGAGTCTGGCGCGGACGGCCTCGCTGGCCTTCTTGCCGTCGAAGCGCCCCTTATAGCCCTGGGTCAGGGCCTGCATGACCTTGCCCATGTCCTTGGGGCCTTGCGCGCCGGTTTCGGCCACGAGACGTTCGATCACCTCGGCGAGTTCGACGTCGGAGAGGGGAGCGGGCATGTAGCCCTTGAGCACCTCAAGCTCGGCGGCCTCATTGGCGGCGAGATCCGCGCGTCCATGCTTGGAGTATTGCTCCACGGACTCGCGACGCTGCTTCATCTGCCGGGCGATGAGTTCGACGAAATCGTCGTCGACGAGCGGGCGCAACACTTCCGTCACACGGAGCTTGGCGGCCGTCTTGAGCAGCCTCAAGACGGCCAGCCGAACCGTGTCCTTGGCCTTGTAGGCCTTGATGTAATCGGAATCGATGCGTTCCTGGATGGTCATCCGTCAATCCTGGACTTGCGCATCTTTTTGACGAGCCGCTTTTTGGCGGCCGCCTTCTTCTTCTTTTCCTGGACGCTGGGTTTCTCGTAATGCTGACGCTTCTTCAGCTCGGAGAGGATGCCGGCCTTCTCGACCTGCTTCTTGAAACGGCGCAGGGCGATTTCGAAGTTATCGCTGTCATCAAGCAGAATACCGGGCAAATGAATCACCTCCCCTTCATGGAGCTGCGAAAAACGCGAAAAAAGTGCCTACCCCAAGCGCCTGCGGATTGCAAGCCCCAAGAGGCAGTTATTCAGCGGACCCACCCGGAGGCTGTCGCCGGATGGGTCCGCCGGAAGATTACCGAACGATATCGCAAAAGCGCGCTAGTGATGTCCGCCAGCGTGGGCGTCGCCGCAGCTGTCGAACCAGGACTTGAGCACGCAATAGCCCATGCCGATGCCAATGACGATCAGGACGATGTACAGCACTCCGAAGAACACGGCGTGATCGGCCTGAAACCAGGGCAGATCCTGGGGCAGGGGGCTGTGTACGGTTTCACCATGAAGCATCGGGACCCTCCCAAATTACTTTACGGCGTCCTTCAGCAGCTTGCCGGGGCGGAACTTGACGACCTTGGTGGCGGGAATCTTGATCTCTTTGCCGGTACGGGGGTTGCGGCCGACGCGAGACTTGCGCTTTTCCACCTGGAAGGTGCCGAAACCGGTGAGGGTCAGCTTGCCTTCCTTCACCAGGACATCCTCCACGGCGCCGATAAAGGCGTTCAGCGCGCGCTCGGCGTTGGCCTTGGTGAGGTTGGCCTTTTCAGCGATTTTGACGACCAGTTCAGCCTTAGTCATGTGTCCTTCCTCCTCATTGGTGGTCACGTTTTCGCCCCGGCCAGTCCGGGTCTGCATGAAATTCATACGTGGGCGGTCCGGATGCAGACGCGAGAACCAGGACTCTCCATCCCTTAGCCGACTCGCCTCACCGAGGGCAAATCGGGCGGCAGCCCGCGGTGCGCCTCGATATGCAACTGAAACTGCATAAACACCAAAGCAAATCGCAAGTCAAGCAGGAAAATCAAACATCAAAGATTGCGACAGGGCCAGAAATTGTTCGGGCGCAAGCGTCTCCGGACGCGCCGTCGGGTCCAGCCCGAGCCGGGATATCAATTCCGAATACTCGGGAATTCCCTTTGATTTCAGTATGCTGCCAAGTTGCTTGCGCCGCATCTGAAAGCACAGTTTGAGCGTCGCGCCTAGGGCTGCGGCCGCTTCCGGGGCGGGCCGGCGCTCATGCAAAAAAAATTGCAAGACCGCCGACGTCACCTTCGGCGGAGGGTAAAAAACCTGCGGCGGGACCTTGAACAACAGCTCGACCCGGGCGTGGTTCTGGACCCAGACGCTCAGCCCGCCATAGTCTCTTCCGCCCGGTTTGGCCGCCAGACGCTGCCCGGCCTCCAACTGCACCATGAACACAGCGCGCGCGAAATTCCCGCGGCTCACCAGATCCCAGATGAGCGGCGAGGCGATGTTGTACGGCAGGTTGCCGACGATCTTCCAGGCTTCGTCCGCCTTCAGCTCCTCCCAGGGATGCCGCAGGGCGTCGCCGCGGACTATCTCTATACGCTGGCCATGTTCGGCCGCCAGCCGGTCGGCCAGCTCATCGTCCTTCTCCAGCACGCGGAAGCGTCCGGGCCGGCGCTCCAGGATGTGCCGCGTGAGCGCGCCGCGGCCGGGGCCGATCTCCAGCACCGCGTCGCCCGGCCGGATGTCCAGCGCAGCGACGATCTTGCGCGCGATGTTGGCGTCAGTGAGGAAGTTCTGGCCCAGGCTGCGCTTGGGCGCGGCGAAGGCCGCGCGCGCGACGGCGGGCTTGGCATCATGTTCGCGTGGCGTCATGGCCGCAGCTCTAGCAACAGGCATCGCGGTTGACAACCGCTTTGACCACTCTGTAGAACCACCTATCATCATTTACTAAGGAGTGCGGCATGGACCTGAGGAAATATGTTCGCGACATTCTCGACTTCAAGCCCGGCATCACCTTCTTCGACATCACCCCCCTGCTCGCCGATCCCAAGGCGTTCCACTACGCCATCGACGCCCTGGCCGAACGCTACAAGGACTCCGGCGCAAACAAGCTCGTCGCGGCCGAGGCCCGCGGCTTCATCTTCGGCGCGCCCCTGGCCTACAAGCTGGACATCGGCTTCATCCCCGTGCGCAAGCCCGGCAAGCTGCCCTACAAGACCGCCAGCGTCACCTATGATCTCGAATACGGCACGGACACGCTGCAAATGCACGTGGACGCCGTGAACAAGGGCGATCACGTGCTGATCATCGACGACCTGCTGGCCACCGGCGGCACCACCGACGGCATGATCCGGCTGATCGAGAACGCCGGCGCGGATGTCGCCGGCATCGGCTTCCTCATCGAGCTGGGCTTCCTTGACGGCCCGAGCAAGCTGCACGGCATCCCCCACGAATATCTCCTCAAACTCTAGGACGCGGCAATGACCAAAGTCGGCATCATCGGCGGCTCCGGACTGGACAATCCGGACATCCTCAAGGCCGCCAAGGACATCACCGTCGAAACCCCCTACGGAGCGCCGTCCTCGCCGGTGCGCTGCGGCAGCATTTCCGGCCGCGAGGTCTGCCTGCTCGCCCGGCACGGCCGCGAGCATACCATCCCGCCCACCCAGGTGAACTTCCGGGCCAACATCGACGCCCTCAAGCGCCTGGGCTGCACGGCCATCCTCTCCACCACGGCCGTGGGCTCCCTGCGCGAGGAGATCCGCCGCGGCGATCTCGTGGTGCTCGATCAGTTCATCGACTTCACGCGGCGGCGGGAGCTGAGCTTCCACGAGAGCTTCGCCCCCCACTCGCCGGTGCACACGCCCATGGCCGAGCCCTTCGACGCGGACCTGCGCGCCCGGCTCATCCGCGCCTGTGGCGAGCTGGGCATCAGCCACCACCCGGCCGGCACGGTGGTGACCATCGAAGGCCCGCGCTTCAGCACCAGGGCGGAGTCGAAGATGTTCCGCCTCTGGGGCGCGGACGTGATCAACATGAGCATCGCGCCGGAGTGCGCCCTGGCCAACGAGGCCGGCGTGGCCTACGCCTCGGTGGCCATGAGCACGGACTACGACTGCTGGAAGACCGACGAGGCCCCGGTGACCTGGGAGGACATCCTGCGCATTTTCAACGAGAATGCGCGCAAGGTCACCGACGTGCTGATCCGGACCATCGGCGGGATGTGATTCCGGGCCGCTCCGGGCTTGACAATCACCCGCATCCATGCATAGAGGTTCCGTCTCAATTTTTTGCTGACACCCTGGCGGCACGCCGGCCCCAGGCAAGGAGGATCTCAATGGCTGACGATAAAAAGAGCAACGCCCTCGAGGGCGCCGTGATGACCGCCGAAGGCCTGACCTACAAGGGCGTCGTCATGTCCCCGGTGGTGGAGAACTGCACCGGCTGCGAGCGTATCGCCGTGTTCGGGGAGCAGTCCTTCTGCCCCACCTATTCCCAGCCCGCCAAGAAGTGGAGCCACGGCATCTGCAACTTCGCCACCCACGTCAAGGCCACCCTGGACAAGCAGGGCAAGGCCAAGGTCAACCCCTTGAAGGCGTCCAAGCGCGCCGCCAGGGGCCGCTAGTTCCCGGACGACGAAAGGCGGGGGCGACCCCGCCTTTTCTTTTTGAACCCGCGGCCGCGCGCCGCGTCCCGCACGGGGGAGCCCTGCATGCTCGCCGCCATTGACCGGCACCTTGAAGCCTCGGCCCAGGCCATCATCGACCTGCAACGCGCCCTTGTGGCCATCCCGGCGCTGGGCCCGCTCAACGGCGGCCCCGGCGAAAAGGACAAGGCGGAGTTCCTCAAGGGCTACCTCAAGGACTGCGGCTTCGCCGAGGTGCGCGAGCTGCGCGCCCCGGACCCTGCCGTGCCCTGCGGCTACCGGCCGAACTTGGCTGCGGTCATTCCCGGCCGGAACAGCGCCAAGACCTTCTGGGTCATCTCGCACATGGACATTGTGCCCCCGGGCGACCGCGCCCTCTGGAGCGGCGATCCCTACGCGCTGCGCGTCGACGGCGACATCCTCTACGGCCGCGGGGTGGAGGACAACCACCAGGGCGTCGCCTCGTCGCTCATGGTGGCCCGGGCGTTGTTCGACCTCAAGCTCACGCCGGACATGAACTATGGCGTCCTGCTCGTGGCCGACGAGGAAACCGGCAGCAAGTACGGACTGGACTACGTCGTGCGCAAGCACGGCGAGCTCTTCGGCCCGGACGATCTGTTCCTGGTGCCGGACTTCGGCGAGCCCAAGAGCGAGATGATCGAGGTGGCCGAAAAAAGCATGCTCTGGCTCAAGGTCATCGTGGAGGGCAAGCAGTGTCACGCCTCCACGCCCGAGGCCGGCAAGAACTCGCTCATCGCCGCGGCCGCGCTCATCGTCCGCATTCCCGAGCTGCACGCCCTGTTCCCCCGCCGCGACGAACTCTTCAGCCCGCCCTTCTCCACGTTCCAGCCCACGAAGAAAGAAGCCAACGTGGAGAACATCAACACCATCCCCGGCCGCGACGTGTTCTACGTGGACTGCCGCGTCATGCCCGGCTACAAGCTGGACGACGTGGCGGAGGCCATCAGGCGCTTCGGCGCGGAGGTCGAGGCCGAGCACGGCGTGAAGATCAGCTACGAGTTCGTGCAGTGCGAGACCGCTGCGGAGCCCACCCCGGCGGACAGCGAAATCGTCGTGCGGCTCATGGACCGCATCCGCCGGGTCTTCGGCAACGATCCCAAGGTCCAGGGCGTGGGCGGCGGCACCGTGGCCGCCTACCTGCGCAACGCCGGACACAAGGCCGCCGTGTGGGCCACGCTCATGCACAACGCCCACCAGCCCGACGAGCGCACCTCCATAATGAGCACCATCAAGGACGCCAAGGTCATGGCGGCCATGCTCTTCGACTAGGGACGCGGAGGCGGCCATGCGCGGCGCGGAAACACCGTCCGGCCCGCTGCCGGAAACGTGCGATCTCGTCGTCGTGGGCGCGGGCCACGCCGGCTGCGAGGCGGCCCGCGCGGCCGCGCGCCTGGGCCTGAACACCCTGCTCCTCACAAGCAACCTGGATCGCATCGGGCACATGTCCTGCAACCCGGCCATCGGCGGCCTGGCCAAGGGCCACATGGTGCGCGAAATCGACGCCCTTGGCGGCGGCATGGGGCTCTGGGCCGACGCAGCCGGCATCCAGTTCCGCCAGCTCAACGCCAGCAAGGGGCCGGCCGTGCGCTCCAGCCGCGCGCAGATCGACCGCGCCGCGTACATGCGCGTGGTCCAGGCCGAACTCTTCGCCACGCCCGGCCTGTGGATCATCCAGGACATGGCCGTCGAGGTGCTGGCCGAGAACGGCCGGGCCTGCGGCGTGCGCTGCGGCTCGGGGCAAACGTTCCGCTCGCGGGCGGTGCTGCTGACCACCGGCACCTTCCTCGCCGGGCTCATCCACATCGGGCTGACGCACTTCCCCGGCGGCCGCCTGGGCGACGCGCCCGCGGCCGGCCTCTCCCAGAGCCTGCGCGCCCACGGCTTCGAGCTGGGCCGGCTCAAGACCGGCACCCCGCCGCGCCTGCTCAAACGCAGCATCGACTTTGCGGCCATGGCCGAACAGCCCGGCGACGATCCGCCGCAGCCGTTCAGCTTCCTCAACGATTCCGTGCCGCTGCCGCAGGCGCCCTGCCACCTGACCTATACCAACGAGCGCACCCACGCGGCCATCCGCGCGGGCTTCGACCGCTCGCCGCTGTTCTCCGGGGTGATCCACGGAACCGGCGCGCGCTACTGCCCGTCCGTGGAGGACAAGGTGGCCCGCTTCCCGGACAAGGCGCGCCACCAGATCTTCATCGAGCCCGAGGGGCTGGACAGCCCGGAGGTCTATCCCAACGGCGTCTCCACCAGCCTGCCCCTGGACGTGCAGAAGGCCATGCTCGCCACCATCCCCGGCCTGGAGCGCGCGGTCATCGCCCGGCCGGGCTACGCCATCGAGTACGACTACGCGCCGCCCACGCAGCTCCTGCCCACCCTGGAGTCCAAGCCCCTGTCCGGCCTGTATCTCGCCGGCCAGATCAACGGCACCTCGGGCTACGAGGAGGCCGCGGCCCAGGGCCTCTGGGCCGCGCTCAACGTCCACGCCACCCTGCGCGGGCTGCCGCCGTTCCTGCTGCGCCGCGACCAAGCCTACATGGCCGTGCTCGTGGACGATCTGGTGACCCGCGGCACCAATGAGCCCTACCGCATGTTCACCTCGCGCGCGGAGCACCGCCTGCTCCTGCGCGAGGGCAACGCCGACGCCCGACTCACCGCCCTGGGCCGCGAACGCGGGCTGGTGGACGACCGGCGCTTGGCGCGCTTCGCGGACAAGATGCGCCGCCTCGACGCGGTGCTGGAGGCCTTCGCGGCCATCCGTGTGCGTCCGGACGCGGCCACGCGCGACCAGTTGGCGGCCATCGGCGCCACCGCGCCGGGCAAGGCCGTGCCCCTGGCCGCCCTGCTGCGCCAGCCGTCCGTACGCATCGCCGATCTGGCCCCGTTCTGGCCGCCCCTCGCGGACATGGACGCGGAGGTCCTGCGCGAGGCCGAGACGCGCATCCGCTACGAAAGCTACCTGGAGCGGGAAAACGAGCGCGTGTCACACAGCCGTGACGTCGAGGACACGCTGCTGCCGCCGGACATGGACTATACTGCCGTGCATGGCCTCACGCGCGAGGCCGTGGAAAAGCTCACGCATGTACGCCCGGCCACGCTGGGCCAGGCCGGGCGCATCTCCGGCGTCACGCCGGCGGCCGTGGCCTGCCTGGAGATCCACCTGCGCAAGCGCGGCCGGGACACGGCCAGGGGCTGAGTGCAAGGGCTCCGGAAGTCCGGACCACGCTGCGACATTGACATCAACCCATACGGCATTTACCTTTATAGTTTCAGCACACGCCAAAGGCGGCCCCCCAGGCTGCGCACAGGAGCCCAATCTTGGACGACGGTTCAAACGGTACTATACTCTCGGTCATCCGCAACCTGTTCCGGAAAAGCGATTCCCAGCTCGAAGAGCATCTCAAGGAGGCGGTGGCCGAGGGCGAAATCAAGGATGACGACGTGCGCATCCTCCAGAACGTCATCGACCTGGAGGACCGGCGCGTCAGTGAAATCATGATCCCCCGGCCGGACATGATCGCCGCCGAAATCGCCAGCACCTTGGACGAGGTGGCCGAGCTGATCATCCAGCACGGCCATTCACGCATCCCGATCTACCGTGACAATCGCGACCACGTCGTCGGCGTCGTCCACGCCAAGGACATCCTCGGTCCGATGCTCCATCCCGAGTCCGGCCAGCCCACGCTGGAAAGCCTTTTGCGGCCCGCGCACTTCGTGCCCGAGACCACCAATCTCAAGGCCCTGCTCCACGACATGCAGAAACGCAAGATCCAGCTCGTCATCGCCCTGGATGAATATGGCGGCACGGCCGGCATGCTGACCATGGAGGATGTGCTGGAGCAGATCGTGGGCGACATGGGCGACGAATACGACGCGCTCCGGCCGGAGGAGATCCAGGAAATGCCCGACGGCAGCCAAATCGTGGCCGGCCGCCTGGCCCTGGACGAAATCAACGAGCGCTTCGGCCTTGACCTTTCCTCGGACCTGGTGGAAAGCATCGGCGGCTATCTTTGCGAACTCGCCGGCCGCATTCCGGCCGAGGGCGAAAGCTTCGACCTGAACGGCTGGCGTTTCCAGGTGCACGAGGCCGACGCCAAACACATCGAGACCCTGCGCGTGCTGCGCGCGGAGTAACGCGCCGAGGGACGCCCATCGTGCAGTCGCAGCTTTTGTGGATCATCGCCGCCGGACTCGGCGCGCTCATCGGCCACGCCAATCCCTGGCTCCAGTTTCCTCCCGCCGTTCTGCTCCTGCCGGCGTCCCTGGCCATGCTCGGCATGGGCGCGGGCGGGGCCAAGGCGGCCTTCAAACGCGCCTGGCAGGCCGGCGTCCTGGCCTCCCTGGCCTGCCTCTACTGGGTGTACTGGCCGGTGAACCACTTCGGCGGTGTGCACTGGCTCCTGGCCCTGCCCGTGCCGATCCTCCTGGCCATGGCCATGGCCGTGTACCACGGCCTCTTCGGCCTGCTGGCGCACCAGTGCGTCAGGCGGCTCGCGCCGCTGGCCGCGCTGTTCTGCCTGTCCGTGGGCTGGCTGATCCTGGAGATGGCCACGGGCAGCCTGCTTTCCGGCTTCCCCTGGCTCACCCTGGCCGGGGCCTTCACGCCCTGGCCCATCGTCATCCAGCCGGCCGCGTACATCGGTTCCTACGGCCTGTCCGCGCTGATCGCGCTCAGCGCCGTCGGGCTCGCCCTCGCGCCGCGCTCGCGTGCCTGCGCCGGCGCGGCCCTGGCCGCCATCCTGCTGATCCTCGGTGCGGGCCGGCTGCACATGGCCGCCTATGCGGAAACCACTCCCGGCCACACCGTGGCCGTGGTCCAGGGCAACATCGACCAGAGCCTCAAGTGGGACCCGGCCTACCAGCAGGCCACCGTGGACAAGTACCTGGGCCTGAGCCGCCAGGTCCTGGCCCAGTCGCGGCCGGAGCTCATCATCTGGCCCGAGACGGCCATGCCCTTCTATTTCCAGGACGCCACGCCCCTGCGCGCCCCGGTCATCGCCTTCCAGCGCGACTCCGGCGCGGCCCTGCTGCTCGGCTCCCCGGCGTACAATCGGCTGGGGCCGCGCGGCTACACCCTGTTCAACCGCGCCTTCCTGATCACCGCCGGAGAGGACAGGCCGCAGTGGTATGACAAGGAGCACCTCGTGCCCTTCGGCGAGTACATGCCCCTGGCGAGCCTCCTGCCCTTCGACAAGCTCGTGGAGGGCGTGGGCGACTTCGCGCCCGGGCAAAACGTCAAGGCCCTCAAAACGGGCGACCTTGCCCTGGGGGTGCTCCTCTGCTATGAAGCCATATTCGCGGGGCAGGCGCAGACCCGCGTGGAGCAGGGCGCGAACCTGCTTGTGAACATCAGCAACGACGCCTGGTTCGGAAAGACCTCCGCGCCGCTCCAGCACCTGCACTTGGCCGCGCTGCGCGCCGTGGAGCAGGGCCGCTGGGTGGTGCGCGGCACCAACACCGGCATCTCGGCCTTCATCGATCCGCTCGGCCGCATCCGCACCGCCGGGCCGCAGTTCCGGGAACTCGCCGCCGCCGGGGTCGTGCATGCGCGCACGGAGCAGACCGTGTTCCACCGCCTCTACGGGGCGCTGCTCTGGCTCACGGGCGGCTTGGCCGCCGCGGCGGCGCTGCTGCTGCTCTTTTCCGGACGAAACGACGCCAAAACCCGCGGCCGCAGATAGGCCGCACCCCATACCGCCATGCTGCAATTCGCCGATCTGAAGACCCAGGGCCAGAACCTTCTGGCGCAATTCGAAACCCTTTGGGGGCGGCTTTGACTACGCCGAATCCCGCGACCGCCTCGCGGAGATAGAGAGCGAGCTGGCCAAGCCCGGCGCCTGGGACAAACCCGAAGCCCTCACCCCGGTCCTGCGCGAGAAAAGCGCCCTGGAATACCGCCTGGGCATGTACAACGGCCTGTCCCAGGCCAAGTCCGACGTGGACGATTGGCTGGCCCTGGCCCACGAGGATCAGGCCCAGGACACCCTGGAGGCCCTGCGCGAGAATCTGGACCTGCTCCAGTCGCGCCTGGACGAGACCGAGCTGTCCATCCTGCTCTCCGCCCCGGACGACAACACCGCCGCCATCCTGGAGATCCACCCCGGCGCGGGCGGCGTCGACGCCCAGGACTGGGCTGAGATGCTCCTGCGCATGTATCTGCGCTGGGCCGAGTCGCGCGGGTTCGCCGTGAACGAGCTGGACCGCCTCTACGGCGAGGAGGCCGGCATCAAGAGCGTCACGCTCCAGATCACCGGCCCCTACGCCTACGGCCTGCTCAAGGGCGAGGCCGGCATCCACCGGCTGATCCGCATCTCGCCCTTCGACGCCTCCGGCCGACGGCACACGGCCTTCGCCTCCGTGGACGCCTACCCGGACATCGACACGAACATCGAGATCGAGGTCAAGGACGAGGATCTGCGCATCGACGTGTTCCGCGCCAGCGGCCCCGGCGGCCAGCACGTCAACCGCACCAACTCCGCCGTGCGCATCACCCACCTGCCCTCGGGCATCGTGGTCCAGTGCCAGAACGAGAAGTCCCAGCTCAAGAACAAGGTCTCGGCCATGAAGGTCCTCAAGGCCCGGCTCTACGAACGCGAGATCAAGGAGCTGGAGGCCTCGAAAAAGGCCGACTACGCCACCAAGGACGCAATCGCCTTCGGCAGCCAGATCCGCACCTACACCCTCCAGCCCTACCGGCTGGTCAAGGATCACCGCTCCGGGTTCGAGGACTCCAACGTGGACGCCGTGCTCGACGGCCGGCTGGACGGCTTTTTGCGCGCAACCCTGCTCCATGGACACGACGGGAAAAAGGCCAATGGCTGAACTCGCATCCGGCAACGGCGACGGCCTGCGCAGCTTCCTCCTGCGGGAGATGGACCGGGCTCGCCTGTGCCAGCTTCCCGTGGCCGTGGCGCTGATCCGGCCCGAGGACCCCGAAAGCCAGGAGCTGGTGCTCCGGCTGGCCCGGGAGCAGCTGCGCAGCTTCGACCATGCCGAGGCGCTTTCGGCGAACCGCGTTGCCGTGGTGCTCTCGGTCACGCCGCTGGCCTCGGGCGAACGCATGGTGGGGTCGCTCCTCCGCCGCGTGCGCCAGACCGCGGAGGCCGAATGCGTCTGCTCGGCCGGCCTGGCCGGCTATGGCGGCTGTGCGGAGATTTCGCCGGAGGCCCTGCTCGACCGCGCGGAGCATGCGCTGGCCCGGGCGCGCAGCCTGGGCGGCAACCGGCTGGAGGTCGCGCCCTGCGCCGATGTGGAGCTGGCCTCGCGGGAGACCCTGGTGCTGGCGAGCGAAAAACATTTCCTGTTCACCGGCAAACGCCTGCCGGAATAACCGAGGAGCAGCGACGGATGAGCGCCATCAATCCCGGCGGAACGGTCAGTCTGTGCGTCATGAGCGGCAAGGGCGGCGTGGGCAAGACCAACATCGCCCTGAATCTCGGTTTGACGCTGCGCGACCTGGGCAGCCGCTGCCTGCTCATGGACTGCGACCTGGGCCTGGCCAACTTGGACGTGCTCCTCGGCCTGACGCCGGAGAAGAATCTCCATGACCTGCTGGAGGGCAGCGTCGCGCCCGAGCAGGTGCTCCAGACCGTGGAGCCCGGCCTGGACATCCTCCCGGCCGCCAGCGGCGTGCCCGAACTGGTGGAGATGGACCAGAACCAGCGCGACGCGCTGTTCGACAAGCTCACCGGCCTCGTGTCCGGCTACGAGTTCCTGATCATGGACCTGGGCGCGGGCATCAGCGGCACGGTGCTGTCCCTGGCGCGCATGGCCCAGATGCGCATCGTGCTCGTCACCCCGGAGCCCACCTCGCTCACGGACGGCTACGCCATCATCAAGGTGCTCAACGCGCGCTTCGGCGTGCGCGACTTCCTCGTGGCGGTCAACCAGGCCGACGCCCAGGAGTCGCAGGAAACCTTCCAGCGGCTGAACATGGCCTGCAAAAATTTTCTTGGGTTCGAGCTGCTCCACCTGGGCCACGTGCGCCTGGACCGCACCGTGACCGACGCGGTGATCCACCAGACCCCGCTGGCGCGCCACGCCCCGCAATGCCCGGCGGCCGCGGACATCCGGACCTTGGCCGGCCGCATCGCGCGCTATCGCGAAGAAAATTTGGAGGCCATCTCCGAACGTAGGCCGCTCAAGGATTTTCCTTCGCCCGCAACCGCACGAAACCCTTGACGGAATGGCTGCTCATTCGGCATAGCAGGCTTATCTGACGCCAAGTCTCTGCACGACCCTGCGGCGGGGATCCGCCGACAGGCCAACAAAGGGAGCAGGCCATGAACAAGAGTGAACTCATCAAAGCCCTGTCCGACCAGAAGAAATTGCACATTGATGACGCCACCAAGGTCGTCGGCGCATTCTTCGACGCCATCAAGGACGCCCTCGTGGACGGCGACCGAGTGGAGATCCGCGGCTTCGGCAGCTTCAAGGTGAAAGACTACAACGGTTACACCGGCCGCAATCCCAAGACCGGCACCGTGGTGGAAGTCCGGCCCAAGCGCCTGCCCTTCTTCCGCCCGGGCAAGGAACTCAAGGAATTCATTAACGAATGATCAGACGCATCCTGTTCCTTTTTTGCTTCCTGGTCATGTCGCTTGCGGCAACGCAGGCACAAGCGGGTGGGCCTCGGCTCACCCTGCTTTTTTGCGCCAACAATGACGCCGAGGTCCGGCCCTGCCCGTCCTGAGGCGGCAAGACCGTCGGAGGGCTGGCCCGGCGGGCCAGCGCGCAGCATGCCCTGAAGAAGGACGCCACCCGTGAGGCGCCGGTCTATTTCCTGGCCGGGGGCTACGAGTTCGCCCAGTATCTGACCCAGACGCCGCCCTCGCGCAAGCGGTTGGAATTCCTGGCGCGCGCCTTTGACATGCTGCGTCACGACCTGCTCTTTGTCACACCGTTTGAGCGCGGGCTTCTGGCCAAGGCCGGCGTCAAGCCGCATTCCCGCTGGGTCGGGTCGCAGCGCCTGGAGACGCACGTGCTGCACGCCGAGGGCGGCCCAAAGGTCGGGGTGCTGGTCCTGCCGCCCCTGGCCGCTTCCGCGCGGAACATCCCACCCGCGCTCACGGCCGAGATCGCCGCGGCGGTGCAGAAGCTGCGCGCCACGTCGAAGATAGTGGTGGCCATGAGCCCCTGGGGCTACGCCATGGAGCAGGAATACCTGCAAGGCCAGGGTCCGCTCCCGGACGTGCTCCTGGGCTCCGGTCCGGGCCTGGGCCTCACCGGGCAGATCGCCGCCGGCGGCCGGACCGCATGGATCCGCTCCTTCGCCCAGGGCAAGTCGATCACGCGCATCGAAATCTTCGCTTGGCCCGAGCGGAGTTCCACTTTCAAATGGACGGAGGAGCAAAATATTCGTATGACGATTTTCGGGCTCACCGACGCGTATCAGGAAGACCCGCGCATGCTCTCGCTCATGCAGAGCATGGGCACCGACTAGCGCTTCAAGGAGGATATGATGGCTTTTCGCGGCGCGTATACCGCACTGGTGACGCCGTTCAAGAACGGCGCCGTGGATGAGGAGGCCTACCGGGCCTTCATCGAATGGCAGATTGAACAGGGCATAGACGGTCTCGTGCCTTGCGGCACCACCGGCGAGGCCGCCACCCTGTCCCACGCGGAACAGGGCCAGGTCGTCCGAATCTGCGTGGATCAGGTCAAAGGCCGGGTGCCCGTCATAGCCGGCGCCGGGTCCAACAACACCAGCGAAGCCATCGAGCTGACCCTGCTGGCCAAGAAGGCCGGGGCCGACGCCGCGCTGATCATCACTCCCTACTACAACAAACCAACGCCCGACGGCCTGGTGGCGCACTTCAAGTCCATCGCCGCCGAGGCTTCGCTGCCCTGCATCCTGTACAATGTCCCCGGCCGCACCGGCCAGAACGTGCTGCCCAAGACCATCGCGCGCATCGCCAAGGAAGTGCCTGAGGTCGTCGGCTGCAAGGAGGCCACCGGCGACATCAAGCAGGGCACGGACCTCGTCGAATTCGCGGGCCGGGACTTCAGCGTCCTCTCCGGCGACGACTTCACCGCCCTGCCGCTGCTCTCCGTGGGCGGCGTGGGCGTCATCTCCGTGACCTCGAACATCATGCCCGCCAAGATGGCCGGCATGGTCCAGGCCTTCTTCAAGCGCGACATCGCCAAGGCGCAAGCCATGAACCTGGAGCTGATGCCCGTGCACCGGGCCATGTTCCTGGAGACCAACCCCATCCCGGTCAAGACCGCCCTCGCCCTCATGGGCAAGATGGGACCGGACTTCCGGCTGCCGTTGACGCCCATGGAGCCGGCCAACCTGGCCAAGCTCAAGGAGACCCTGCACGCGGCCGGCCTCATCTAGGCCAGTCACGCGGACGACAGCACAAGCCCCGGCGGAGCGATCCGTCGGGGCTTTTTCGCGTCCGGAGCTAGGCGTCCCGCACGAAACGCCGCACGATTCGCCGGGCCAGGGGCAGCATGAAAACCATGAGGGGGAAGGCCACGCCCCAGGACAGAAGCCAGGCCTTGATCCACGGGAGAAAGAAGTCGGCCGCGAACCCGAGGGCGGCCACGGTGGCGATGCCGGCCACGAGAAAGGTCATCAGGCAGGTGAGCACAAGCGGAACCAGGATGGTTGCGTATCGGGCCGGGAGCTTCTGCATGGCCGCACCGCCTCGTGTTTCCAATTTCTAGAAAAACATCCGCTTATCAATGGGTTAAAAAATATCCTGAAAGAATCTTGGCTGTCAAGACCGCGCCGCGTGCGCAAAAAAAGGGCGGGCCCCCGCAGGAGCCCGCCCGGAATGACCGCTTCGGGGCTTCGCGCTTAGGCGAAAACCTTCTCCATGGGCGGCACGACCTGCTTCTTGCGGCTCATGCAGCCATCGACCCACATGGAGTTGAAGGGACCGGCGACCTTGCCGCCGAAGGCCTTCTCCACCAGGGAGGCGTCGTCGGAGACGACGAGGATCTCGGAGCCTTCCTTCATGATGTCGGTGAGGAGCAGCATGACGGTGTGACGGCCATCAGCCTTGGTCTTCTTGCACTCCTCGACGAGGGCCGGCTTGATCTTGTCGAGCAGGGACAGATCGAGCACCTCGACCTGGCCGATGCCGACCTTCTTGCCGCCCATGTTGAAGTCCTTGTAGTCGCGATTCATGAGGTCCTTGGCCGGGATGCCCTCGACCGAACCCTTGATCTTCAGCATCTCCATGCCCAGGGCCTTGTAGTCGGCCACGCCGGCGATCTTGGCCAGGGCCTCGACGGCCTTCTTGTCGGCGTCGGTGCAGGTGGGCGACTTGAAGAGCACGGTGTCGTTCAGAATGGCGCAGAGCACGGCGCCGGCGATGGCCTTGGGGATCTCGATGCCGTAGAAGTCGTACATAGCCTTGATCACGGTGCCGGAGCAACCCACGGGCATGACCCAGATCTCAAGGGGATTCGGGGTGGTCACGTCGCCCAGCTTGTGGTGGTCGACGATGCACAGGACCTTGCCCTTGTCCAGGTTGTCCAGGGACTGCGCGAGATCGGAATGGTCGACCAGGGCGATGTCCTTGCCGGTGGCGTCGGTCTCGATGGCCGGAGCGGCCAAGCCGAACTTGTCGAGCACGAATTTGGCGTCCGGGGTGGCGGGACCCTGGGCAACGGGAACGGCCTCCATGCCGCGCTTGCTCAGCAGGTCGGCGACGGCGATGGCGGCGGTGATGGAGTCGCAATCAGGGTTTTTGTGTCCAACAACAATCATAGCCATGTAGTGTCCTCCTCGAATTATTGGAATGCCACGGTTCTCTCCATAAGATGCTTGTTCTATTTATCACAAAGAATGGGATTTGCCAAGTCAGAAAATGCCAAAGGCTCGGAAAATGCCCAAAACAAGCGCGCCGACCGCCACGGAAACGTACAGGCTGCGCAGGCGCAAGGCCAGCAGCCCGCCCAGGCTGGCGGCGATGAGAAAGTGGCTCCAGGTCAGCTGGAGGCCGGCCAGACTGCCGGCGTAATGGTCAAGGATGAAGCGCACGGCCAGGGCCAGCCCCCCCGTGCCCGCAAGAAAAAAGGCCCAGGACACGAACAGCTTGCTCACCAGCACGCCGGCCAGCATGCGCGTGGGCATATCCGCGTCGTGGGGCCGGCGCAGCCATTGCAACACCAGGCCGTAGGAGCGGTTCAGGCGGTCGCGCAGCGTGCGGTCGAGTTTGGCCCCGAGCCAAGCCATGGGCAGCCCGGCGATGAGCGCCAGGAACACGAAGGGCGGCGAGTCCAGTCCGAAGTAAGTGCTGATGGCCAGGCCGGAAAAGGCGGCCGCAGTCATGTGCGGCGGGATGAAGGTGCCCACCGGGATGAAGTCGAGCCAGAGCAGTTCGTAGAAGATGGCGCAGTACAGGCTGGTCTGGAGGTCGCCGCCGCACAGGCCCCAGAGCAGCCCCACCACGAGCGGCCGCTCAACGAGCCCCAGGCTTATCGAGATGCGGAAGAGGGAGAACAGCGCAAAAAAAAACCGATGGTGGCGAACCACAGGGGGCCGCTCATGCTCCACGCCGTCATGCGAACCTCACAGGAACGGTATCGTTGGGAACGCAACGGAAATCCAGCTCCACACCCTTGGACAGCAGGAAGCGCAGGCAGGATTCGTCCTCCGCGCCGAGGGCCACGCTGGGCGACAGCTGGCGCTTGCCCTGGGCGTAGTGCAGATTGCCGACGTTCAGGACCTCCAGACGCAGGCCCTTCTCCACGGCGCGACGCACGTCCAGGCAGGAGGAGAACAGCAGCAGCGTGGACTCGCGCGCGGATCCGCTCAGACGCGGATCGTCCACGAGGTCGTCGATGGTCAGAAACGCGCTCTCCACCGCCCGCGGAATGGCCAGGGACATGATTTCCTGCTGGAGTTCGTCGCCGGCCAGGTCGTCGTTGCCCACGAGGATGTTGCGCGCGCCCACGAAGGGCACCCACGCCTCCACCACCTGACCGTGGATGAGCCGGTTGTCCACGCGAACCCAGAACATGCGCTACCCCTTCTTGCGCAGCATCTCGCCCGGGACCAGGATGCCCTGCTGGCCGGCCTCCTTGGCCTGGGCCGCCAGATCGGCCAGGGCGCCCCGCCGGCCCTGAAGCACCTTGATGAGCATGGGCAGGTTCACGCCGGCCACGACCTCGATGTTGCCGACCTTGCGCAGGGACAGGCTCAAGGTCGTCGGCGTGCCGCCGAAGAGGTCGGTGAGCACGAGCACGCCCTGTCCCGTCTCCAACTCGGCCAGCGCGGCCTTGAGATCCTCGATGATCTCGTCCACCCCTCGGGACACGAGCACGCTCACGGTGCGAACGCCCGTCTGGGGTCCGAGGATCATCTGCGCCGCGTCGAGCAAGGCCTGGCCGAACTCCCCGTGCGTCACCACGAGGACTCCGGCCTGCTTTTGATTTTCAGTGGTCTCCGCCATGCGTCATGCCTACCATGCACCCCCGCGGAGCGCACGCATTTTTCCGGCGTCCGGCTCAGCCGAGTTCGAAGTGCCGGTGCTCGATGGTCACGGAATAGCCGCTGTCGCGCAGGGTGGCGAACAGCAGCTCGGCCATGGCCACGGACCTGTGCCTGCCGCCGGTGCAGCCCAAGGCCACGGCGATGCGGTAGCGGCCCTCGGCGGCGTACAGCGGCAAAAGATACTGGAGGAAATCGAGGAACCTGCGCTTGAAGGTCAACCCGGGCTCGACGCCGAGCACATAGTCGGCCACTGGCGCGTCCTTGCCGGACATGGGCCGGAGCTCCGGCACGAAATAGGGGTTGGGCAGAAAGCGCAGGTCGAACACCAGATCGGCCTCGGCCGGAACGCCGTACTTGAAGCCGAAGGACAGGACGTGGACGCGCATGCCCTTCCCCGCTCCGTCCTTGGAGGTGAAGCGCTCCTGGATCTGCCGGCGCAGGTCGTGGATGGAGTAGCCGCTCGTGTCGATGACCAGCTCGGCGTCCTGGCGCAGGGGCGCGAGCATGCCGCGCTCCCGCAGCAAAGCCTGCTCCAGGCCGAGGCTGGCGCTCTCCAGCGGATGCGGCCGGCGCGTGGTGGCGTAGCGCCGCATGAGCGCCTCGTCCTTGGCCTCGACGAAGAGCACGCGCGCATGGATGCCGCCGGCGGCCAGCTCCAGCTTGGCCTCGTTCCACTGGTCCAGGAAGTCGTGCTGGCGCAGGTCCATGCCGATGGCCAAGCCGCGGTGCTTGTCGTCCCGGCCGTAGAACAGCGAGACGAGCTTGGGCAGCATGGCCGCGGGCAAACCATCGACGCAGAAATAGCCGAGGTCCTCGAAGACGTTGAGCGCGGTGCTCTTGCCGGCCCCGGACAGCCCGGTGACCACGACCACCGAAAGCGCGTCCTGCATCGCCTCCGCCATGGCCGCGTCCTCAGAACGATTCGAGCAGGGCGAACAGCGCGTCCTGGTCCGCCGCCTCGTAGAAGTCCCTGCGGAAGGACTCGTCCTTGATCAGCCGGGAGATGTGCGCCAGGATGCGTAAATGGATGCCGGTCATCTGCTCCGGGGCCAGCACGAGGAAGAACATGGTGCAGGGTTTGAAGTCCAGGGCCTCGAAATCGACGCCCTGGAGGCTCCGGCCCACGCAGAGCAGGATATGGTCGAGCGCGGCGAGCTTGCCGTGGGGGATGGCCACGCCATCGCCGATGCCCGTGGTGCCGAGGCCCTCGCGGTCCATGAGCACCGCAAGGGCCCGGCCAGAGTCCAGTTCGGGATGGCGCGCGGCGATGGCCGCGGTCATCTCGCGCAGCACTCCGGCCTTGTCCGTGGCCGCAAGGGCCGGCAACACGAGGTCGTGATCGAGGTATTCGCAGAGACGCATCGCTAGTTTCCAGGGTCGATGAGGCCGAAGTCGCCGTTCTTACTGCGGTAAATCACGTTCACGCGGCCGCTGTCGGCGTTGCGGAACACCAGGAACTCGTACTTGAGGTTCTCCAACTGCATGGCCGCCTCATCGATGTGCATGGGCTTGGGCTCGAAGTTGTCCGACTCCTTGATCGTCGGCACGCGGTGGCCCTTCTCACCCTCGAAGCTGATCAGCTCCATACGCGCGGCGCGCGGGGTGCCCTGCTTGCGGCGCTCCTTATGGCGTTCGCGCATGCGCTTCAGCTGCGACTCCAGCTTGTCCAGGACCATGTCGATGGTCGAGTACATGTCCTCGGATTCCTCGTAGGCGGAGATGTGCAGGTTGTCCGCGGTGAGGACGACGTCGGCCTTGTGCCGGAACTTCTCGACGGAAAGGTTGATCTGCAGCTCGGTCTCAACGGTATCGCCGATGAACTTGGCCATCTTCTCGAAACGGGAGGCGGCGTATTCCTTCAAGTGGTCGGAAGGTTCGAAGTTCTTGAAGGCGAAAGAAATGTTCATGCGGTACCTCCTGGTGATGCTGGTGGACGGGCGATGCCTCAGAAGACCTGCTTGCGCTTGGAGGAAGACTCGATGTGCATGGCGGTGCGGTACTTGGCCACGGTCCGCCGGGCGATGTTCACCTCCAGCTTCTGCTTGAGGATCTCTCCGATCTGCTCGTCGCTCAAGGGACGCTTGGGATTCTCCTCGCCGATGAGCTGCTTGATGAGCGCCTTGACGGACTCCGAGCCGACCTGCGTGCCGTCGTCGAGGTCCAGGGCGCTGTTGAAGAAGAACTTCAGCTCGAAGATGCCGTGCGGGGTCGCCACATACTTGCTCGTCGTGATGCGGCTCACCGTGGACTCGTGCATGCCGATGTCCTCGGCCACCTCCTTGAGGATCAGCGGCTTCAGGCGGGTCACGCCGTGCTCGAAGAAGTCGCGCTGGAAGCGCACGATGCTCTCCATGACCTTGTACAGGGTCCGCTGGCGCTGGTACAGGCTCTTCATCAGCCACTCGGCGCTGCGGATCTTGTCCTGGAAGTAGTCCTTCTCCGCCGAGGTCTTGGCGTGGATGTTTTCGACGTAGAAGGAATTGAGCTGGAGCCGCGGAAAGCCGTCCTCGTTAAGGATGATCACGAAGTCCTGGCCGTTCTTGTACACGAACACGTCCGGGCTCACGTACTGCGGCTCGCCGGAGTGGAAATGCGCCCCGGGCATGGGCTCCAGGGTCTGCAGGAGGTCGAGGTATTCCTTCAGATCCTCCATGCTGATGCGGAACTTCTTGGTCAGCGGCTTGTAGCGGTGCTTCTCCAGGTCCTCGAGGTGCTCGCGCACCAGCGACACCAGGATGGGGTCGTCGTCCAGGCCCTGCACCTCCATCTGGACGAGCAGGCACTCCTGCACGCTGCGCGCGGCCACGCCCACCGGGTCCAGACGCTGGATGCGGCGGATGACCTTCTCGATGAGCTCGTCGGTGGCCTCGGGGCACTGGGCCTTGATGTCCTCGCAGGTGGCCTGCAGGTAGCCGCGGGCGTCGAGGTTGCCGATGACGGCATCTCCCACGGCCAGTTCAAGGTCGGTGAAGTCGGACAGGCGCATCTGCCAGTTGAGATGGCCCTCCAGGCTCGGCTTGGAGGTCAGCCGGGCCTCCAGCGAAAGGCCCTCCTCCGGGACTTCCAGCTCACGGCCGGGAGACTGCTTCGCGACGCTGGAGAACTCGCCGAGGTAGTTCTCCCAGTCGGCGTTGCGCATGATCTCTTCTTCGTGGCGGCTCTCGGAATCCGGGTGCGCGGCCTCGTAGTCGTCGAGGTTCTCGGGGGCGGGGGCGGTGTCGGCGACCTCGGGATCAAGCTCCTCGAGGAAGGGGTTGTCCATGAGCTCCTGCTGGATGCTCTCCACCAGCTCCAGCCGGGAAAGCTGCAGAAGCTTGATGGCTTGCTGCAGCTGCGGCGTCATCACCAGCTGCTGCGACAGCTTGAGTTGTTGTCTGAGCTCGAGACCCATAGCCGGAACCGGAAGCCTCCCAAGCGGTGGTCACAAAAAAATTACCCTAACGCCGTGCGAGCTGCGCCTCCAGGCACGAGTCCATGCTGCCACAGCAGCGGCCCGGCTGCAAGGAATTTCTGTTAACCCCGCAAAGATATGCAGTTTTTCCTGGCGGCATCAACCGTATGAAAAAAGTGTACCAACCTTCAGCCGTTGTGTAAATCCACAAAACTGAAGACAACGGTCGATCCGAGTGGATTATCCCACTCTTTTTCCTGAAAAAAAGTGCGCTCGGGAAAAATCGCTCAAAGGCTGAAGGACTCACCGAGATACAGCTTGCGGGCCTTGCTGCTCTGGACGATCTCCGTCGGGCTGCCCTCCAGGATGACCATGCCCTCGTAGACGAGATAGGCCCGGTCGCAGATGTTCAGCGTCTCGCGGACGTTGTGGTCGGAAATCAGGATGCCGATGCCCATCGCCTTGAGCTTGGCGATGATCTCCTGGATGTCGATGACCGCAATGGGGTCGATGCCGGCGAAGGGCTCGTCCAGCAGGATGAACTTGGGATTAAGGATGAGCGCGCGGGCGATCTCCAGGCGGCGGCGTTCGCCGCCGGAGAGGAACATGGCCGCCTGATGCGCCAGCTTGGTGATGTTGAACATCTCCAGCAGCTCCTTGGCGCGGGCGTCGCGCTGGGCGGCGCTCATGGGCGTCTGCTCCAGGATCACATCGAGATTCTTGCGCACGGAGAGCTTCTTGAAGATCGAGCTTTCCTGCGGCAGGTAGGACAGTCCGAGGCGGGCGCGCTCGTGGAGCGGCCGTTCGGTCACGTCCTCGCCGTCGAGGAAGACCTGCCCCGTGGTCGGCGAGACCACGCCCACGAGCATGTAAAAGGTCGTGGTCTTGCCCGCGCCGTTGGGCCCGAGCAGGCCGACCACCTCGCGGTCGCGGATGCCGACGTTGATGTGGCGCACCACCTCGCGCTCGCCGTAGCGCTTGGACAGGTTGGTCGCGGTGAGCAGGGCCGTCACTTCTTGTCCCCCTTGTCCGGCGAGGAGAAGATGGCCTCCACCCGGCGCTGCGTTCCGCTCAGGACCTCGCTGCGGTTCTCGTGGATGTAGTGCTTGATCACGTCGCCGCGCACGGTGTTCTGCCCCTCGCGCAGGATGGGGTTCTGGTCCATGCGCAGCATGCCTTCCTTCACGTAGTACGTGAGCTTGCCGCAGGCGCCCTCGTTCTTGCCGGAGACCAGACGCACGTTGCCCTCGGCCACGATGCGATCGATCTTCTCGCCGAAGTCGCCGGATCCCTTATCGGCGGGCTGCGGCTCGTGGGACTTCTCCGCGGGCTTGGACTTGCCGCCGGTGTTGAGCCGCGCCTTTTCCGTGAAATAGGCCGTGAGCTTGTTGGACCAGATGGCCATGTCGGCCTGGGTGCCGTGGACGTTGCCGATGAACACCACGGCGTTCTCGGCCTGGTTGTAGACCATGCGATCGGAGGTGATGCGCACCGGGTCCTGGCCGGAGGGATTGCCGGCCGCCGGCGCGGGCGCCTGCTTGACCTCGCTCTTGAATTCCGGCGCGTGCGCGGTCCTGGGCTCCGCCTTGGGCGCGGCCTTGACCGGCGCTGCCGCCGGAGCCGGAGCCGGCGCGGCCTTCACGGGCGCGCCCACGGGCCGGGCCATGCCCTCGGGGATGTAGCCGATGGCCGAAGCCTCACGCGTGGCCGGGTCGTTCATGCGGAACACGGCCACAAAGCCCTCACGCGGGAAGCCGGTCTGGATGCGCTCGCCCGGGGCGAGCACGGCCACCACGGCCGAGGTCAGGTTGCGCTCGCGGCGCACCTCGGTTCTGGCCTCGACCTGGCGCTGCTGGCCGGCGTTGCCGGCGGGCTGCGCCTTGGCCGCGGCAACCGGCTTGGCCGCGGCCTTGTCCGCCGGGACGAGCTGGCCGCACTCGGCATAGCCCAGGGCCTTGGTCTCGTCGCGCGCGGTTTCGCTCATGTCGAACAGGGCGCACCAGCCGCCGGGCTTGAAGAAATCCACCTTGACCGTCGTGCCGGGGTTCAGCGCGCGCACCAGCGGCGAGCGGGCGTCGGGCCGCAGGCGCACGCTGACCAGGGCGGTGGCCGTGCGCGCCTCGCCCCAGCCGGCGCCCTGGGCCGCGGCGGTCGAAACGAGGAGCGCCGCAAGGACCATGGCGGCGGCGGACGCCCCGAAAAGTATCCGAATCAGCTGCCTCACGGCCTCTTCCCCTTCTTGACCGGACCTTGCGCCGCCGGGATGAACTCCGCGACCACGCCGCCAGCGGCGGTGAGTTCATGGGTGTCCAGATCGACCTCGACGGTGGTCGCATTGACCGTGAAGTCCGGCCGGGTCACCACCACGCGGCCCTTGAAATACGCCTTCTTCATGGCCCCGATGTAATCGAACACGTCCGAGGTGAGGGCGAATTCCCCGAAGCGGCCGCTGATGTTGTCGCGCAAGGTGAGCGTGTTGCCCGCCTGATTGACCTCGCCGGTGTCGGAGCGGATGAAGACCTCCTGCCTGTCGGGTCCGACATAGGCCGAGAGCTGCGGCCGCAGCACCTGGACGATGCGCTGGTCCAGGCTGTACTTGGCGCTCTTGGCGCGCACGCGCCAGAGCTCCTTGCCCTCGCTGCCCTGCACAAGCTCCAGATCCTCGGCCATGACGTCGGGCTCCGCGGGCTTGGCCGCGCGCTCAACCGGCGCGACGGGCCGCGGCGCGCGCTGGAAATTGACCACCAGCCCGATGCCCACGCCGAGCGCGAAGATGAGGAACACGATCACCAGGGGCTTGCGAACCATTCATCTGCTCCACTGCTCCCATGCTGCTTCAAGCTGACCGCGGCAGCGCAGGAGAAACATGACGGCCTCACGGACCGCGCCCTGGCCTCCGGCGAGCGTCGACACCCAGCGGGCCAGGGAGAGTACCTCGGGCTGCGCGTTCTTGACGGCCATGGGCAGGCCCACCTGCCGCATGACGCCCGCGTCGACCCAGTCGTCGCCCAGATAGGCGACCTCCTGCGGCGAGCAACCCTGCCTGCCGCAGATCTCCAGCATGAGCGGCACCTTGGCCACGTGACCGGCGTGGTATTCGGTGATGCCCAGCTCGCGCACACGGTGCGCCACGGCGCCCTGGTTCAGGCCCGTGATGACCGCGACGCCAAGCCCCAAGGATTGTGCAAGTTTGATTCCAAGACCGTCCTGAACGTTGAAGCGCTTGGAGACGCGGCCCTCGGCGTCGTAATACAGGCCGCCGTCGGTGAGCACGCCGTCAACGTCCAGAATCAGAAGCTTGACGCCCGCGGCCAGCTCCTCCACCGGGCGCAGCTCAGGCATTGGGCACGCTCCATATGGCGAGCAGACGCTTGAGCAGTCCCTCGAGTTGCGCCAGGGGCAGGCTGTTGGGGCCGTCGCACAGGGCGCGGTCCGGGTCCGGATGGACCTCCATGAACACGCCGCTGGCCCCGGCGGCTACGGCCGCGGAAGCCAGCGCGCAGACGAACTCGCGCTGTCCGCCGGAGCTGCCGCCCTGCCCGCCCGGCAGCTGCACGCTGTGCGTGGCGTCGAAGACCACCGGCGCGCCGAAGCCGCGCATGATCGGGATGGCGCGCATGTCCACCACGAGGTTGTTGTAGCCGAAGGAGGCCCCGCGCTCGGTGAGCCAGAAGCGGCCATTGCCGGCGGCGCGCAGCTTCTCGCAGACGTTCTTCATGTCCCAGGGCGCGAGGAACTGGCCCTTCTTGACGTTGACGATGCGCCCGGTCTCGGCCGCGGCCACGAGCAGGTCCGTCTGGCGGCAGAGGAACGCCGGGATCTGGAGCACGTCGGCCACCTGGCCCACGGGTTCGGCCTGATCCGGCAGGTGGACGTCGGTGATCACCGGCAGGCCCGTGGCCTCACGCACCTCGGCCAGCCAGGACAGGCCCATGTCCAGGCCCGGCCCGCGGAAGCTCGCGGCCGAGGTCCGGTTGGCCTTGTCGTAAGAACTCTTGAACACGATGGGCAGGCTGAGGCGCGCGGAGATGGCCGCCAGTTCGCGCGCCACGTCCAGCGCCAGCTGGCGGCTTTCCAGCACGCAGGGGCCGGCGATGACGAAGGGCCCCGTCAGGCTTTTGGCGTACAGCCCGGCCGCGACATCCTGATTGGCCTGGGCCATGTTACTTTCCCTTGCCGTTGGCGTTGGCGTAGGAGGCGCGGATGAACTCGCGGAACAGCGGCTGCGGCCGCATGGGGTTGGACTTGAACTCCGGGTGGAACTGGCAGCCCAGGAACCACGGATGCCCGGGCAGCTCCACGATCTCCACCAGCTCCTCGTCCGGTGACAGGCCGGAAAGCACCAGGCCCTTCTTCTGCAGGTCCTCGGCGTATTTCTTGTTGAACTCGTAGCGGTGGCGGTGGCGTTCCTCGATCCGCGGCTCGCCATAGGCCTCGTAGGCCTTGGTCTCCTTGACCAGCTTGCAGGGGTAGGAGCCCAGGCGCATGGTGCCGCCCTTGTTGGACTGCTCGCTGCGCTTCTCGACCTTCTTGCGGCGGAAGTCGTACCACTCGGTCATCAGGTAGATCACCGGGTCCGGCGTGAACTCGTCGAACTCCTGGGAATTGGCCTTCTCCAGCCCGAGGACATTGCGTGAGAACTCGATGACCGCGCACTGCATGCCCAGGCAGATGCCGAAGAAGGGCACCTTGTTCTCGCGGGCGTACTTGATGGCCAGGATCTTGCCCTCGATGCCGCGCGAGCCGAAGCCGCCGGGCACCAGGATGCCGTCCAGGCCCTTCATGCGCTTCTCGACGTTCTTGGCCGTGACCTCCTCCGAGTTCACGTACTCCAGCTCCACCGCCAGCTCGTTGGCCACGCCGCCGTGCACCAGGGCCTCGTGCAGGCTCTTGTAGGCCTCCTTGAGGTCCACGTACTTGCCGACGATGCCGATCTTCACGCGGCCCTTGGGGTTGTTGATGCGGCGGTTGAGCTCCTTCCAGGCGTCGAGTTCGGCGTTCTTGGCCGGGAGCTTCAGCAGGATGGCGATCTTCTGGTCCACGCCCTCGTGGTAGAAGGCCAGCGGAACCTCGTAAATGCTCTGCACGTCCACGGCGGTGAACACGGCGTCGCGGTCCACGTCGCAGAACAGCGCGATCTTGGCCTTGAGCTCCTGGGGCACGGGCACCTCGGAGCGGCAGAGAATGATGTCCGGCTGGATGCCGATGCTCCGCAGCTCCTTGACGCTGTGCTGGGTGGGTTTGGTCTTGAGTTCGCCCGCGGCGCGCATGAACGGCACGAGGGTGAGGTGGATGAACAGCACGTTCTCCTTGCCCAGGTCGTTCTTGAGCTGGCGGATGGCCTCCAGGAACGGCAGGCCCTCAATATCGCCCACGGTGCCGCCGATCTCGATGAGCGCCACGTCCTCGTCGCCCGAGGCCACGCCCAGCACCGAGCGCTTGATCTCGTCGGTGATGTGCGGAATGACCTGGACCGTGCCGCCCAGATAGTCGCCGCGGCGTTCCTTGTTGATGACGTTCTCGTAGATGCGGCCGGAGGTGTAGTTGTTGGTCTGGGACATGTGGATGCCCAGGTAGCGCTCGTAGTGGCCCAGGTCGAGGTCGGTCTCGGCGCCGTCCTCGGTGACGTAGACCTCGCCATGTTGGAAGGGGTTCATGGTGCCGGGGTCGACGTTGATGTAGGGGTCGAGTTTCTGGATGGTGACCTTGAGGCCGCGGGTCTGCAGGAGGGCGCCGATGGACGCCGCGGCCAGGCCCTTGCCCAGTGACGAAAGCACCCCGCCTGTAATGAATATGAATTTAGTCTTCATGCAAACACCCCTTCTGTCTGCTTGAGGTTGGTGGCTCTGTGTTGACGCCGCCGGTCCGCGCACGTATTCTTCGCGGCCTGCGGGGCCGCCCGATACTCACCGCCCCGCACCCTTATCTGGAGGCAGGAGGAAGCACATGGCCCGCGTCAAAGCCTTAGTTCTTACCGGATACGGCACCAATTGTGAACAGGAATCCGCACACGCCGCCCGGCAAGCCGGCGCGGACGAGGCGGACATCGCCTACTTCTCGGACATCGCCGCGGACAAGGTCCGCATGGAACGTTACAACTTCCTGATCTTTCCCGGCGGCTTCCTCGACGGCGACGACCTGGGCTCGGCCCAGGCGGCCGCGCTGCGCTGGCGCTTCGCCAAGACCGCCGCGGGCGAGCCGGTCATCGACCAGCTCAAGGCCTTCTTCAACGCCGGCGGCATCATCCTGGGCATCTGCAACGGCTTCCAGCTGCTGGTGAAGCTCGGCCTGCTGCCCGCCGTGAACGGGAAATACTACGAGCGCCAGATGTCGCTGTCCAACAACGACTCCGCGCGCTTCGAGGATCGCTGGGTGCATCTGGCCGCCAATCCGGCCAGCCCCTGCGTGTTCACCTCCGGCGTGGACCGGCTGTACCTGCCCGTGCGCCACGGCGAGGGCAAGATCGTGCCCCTGGACGAGGCCACCCTGGCCGCCGTGGAGGAGAACAACCTCGTGGCCCTGCGCTACGTGGACCCGGAAACCGGCGCGCCCACGATGGAGTATCCGCTCAATCCCAACGGCGCGGCCAACGCCATCGCCGGGCTCACCGACCCCAGCGGCCGCATCCTGGGGCTCATGCCCCATCCCGAGGCCTTTAACCACCCCTGCAACCACCCGGGCTGGACCCGCGGCGAGTCCGCGCCGCTGGGCCTGACCCTGCTGGAGGCCGGGGTGCGGCACCTGCGTGCCCAATAGGGCCGCGCCGCAGCGTCCGATTCCGCCGGCCCAGCCGCCCGGCGGGCACAGCTGGCGCTCGCTGATGCAGCTCGCCTTCCGCCAGGCCTGCCTGGCCGCGGAGGAAGGCGAGGCCCCGGTGGGCGCAGCGCTCATCGGCCCGGATGGCGCGCTGCTGGCCGCGGCGCACAATCGGAACATCGCGCTCAGCGACCCGAGCGCCCATGCGGAGATCCTCTGCCTGCGCGAGGCCGGCGCGGCGCTGGGCAACCACCGCCTCACCGGGGCCATCCTCGCCGTGACCCTGGAGCCCTGCCTCATGTGCGTGGGCGCGCTCCTCCACGCCCGCGTGGCCGGCGTGGTCTTCGCCGCGGCCGACCCCAGGGCCGGCGCGCTTACGTCCAACCTGGACGGCGCGAACCTGCCCTTCGCCAACCACCGACCGTGGATCGTCCAGGGGGTGTTGGCCGAGGAGTGCGGCGCGCTGCTGAAACGCTTCTTCCTCGCCCGCCGCAAGCCCGCCTGAGTCCCGGTGAAGCCCTCCGGAAGCCCATTTTCCGTACGAATCGTCATTTAGATAATCTCATGACTTTTTCTAATATTTGAAAAAACAAAACTAAAATTTAACGCACGCAAACAAAACAAAAACGGCCCGCGGGCCGTCCTGCGTTTGAACGTGCTGTGGAAAACTACAAAAAGTCGGGGTCCACGGCGGCCTTGCCGCCGGCCATCATGATTTTGATGTAGCGCAGGGCGCGCTCGTCCACGGGGACGATGGGGAAATTCTTGCGGCAGGCGTCGCACTGGGCCATGGCCGGGCGCGTGGGCGCGATGAGCGTCACCTCGCGGGCGCAGTGCGGGCACTGGTACAGGAAGATGATCTCCATGCCCATGGGTTTGACGGGCGTGAGCGGCTTGTTCGCGGTTCCGGGCATTAGGCCTCCCCTGCGCTGGCGTTCGAATCAAAGAGGCTTGCGCCCGTCATGGCCGCCGGTTGCGCCACGCCCCAGGACGCCAGAATCGTGGGCGCGATGTCGCCCAGGCGTCCCGACCGCAACCTGTGGCCGCCCGCGCCGTCGATGTGCACCAGCGGCACGGGGTTGGTGCTGTGGGCCGTCTGCGGACCGCCCTGCGCATCGATCATCTCCTCGGCGTTGCCGTGGTCGGCGGTGAGGAAGATCTGCCCGCCATCCGCCAGGAACGCCGCAACCAGCCGGCCCACGCACTCGTCCACGGTCTCGCAGGCCGCCACGGCCGCCGGGATGACGCCGGTGTGGCCGACCATGTCCAGGTTGGCCAGGTTGCACACGCAGAGGTCGAAGGCGCTGCGCTTTTCCAGCAGCGCGGCCGTGACCTCGCGCGCGCTCATCTCGGGCTTGAGGTCGTATGTGGCCACCTCGCGCGGCGAGGGGATCAGGATGCGCTCCTCGCCGGGCAGCGGGTCCTCGACGCCGCAATTGAGAAAATAGGTGACGTGGGCGTACTTTTCGGTCTCGGCGATGCGCAGCTGCCTCAGGCCCATGGCGCTCGCCGCCTGGCCCAGGAAGCCGTCCAGGGACTGCGGGGCGAAGGCCGCGGGCAGCGGGAAGGACGACTCGTACTGCGTCATGGTGGCGAAGCCGGAAAGTCTTGGGACGCTAGGCCTGACGAATTCCTTAAAGTCTTTCTCGAAAAATGCGCGACTGATTTGCCGGGCCCGATCCGCACGGAAATTGAAGAAGAACAGGGCGTCGCCGTCGGCAATGCGGCCGTCCACGCCGCTGACGATGCGCGGCGTGACGAACTCGTCGGTCTCGCCCGCGGCGTAGGCGTCCTCCACGGCGGAGGCGGCCGAAGCGGCGGCAGCGCCCCGGCCGCAGGCCAGCGCGAGATAGGCCAGCTCGTTGCGCTCGAAGTGCCTGTCGCGGTCCATGGCGTAATAGCGGCCGGTGAGCGTGGCGATGCGGCCCGCGCCAATCTCCGCCAGCCGGGCCTCCAGGGCCCGCACGTAGCCCAGGCCGCTCCTGGGCGGCGTGTCGCGGCCGTCCAGGAAGGCGTGGACGAGCACCTCCCGAACGCCCTGGGCCTTGGCCAGCGCCGCGAGGGCGTGGATGTGGTTCTGGTGGCTGTGCACCCCGCCGTCGGACAGGAGGCCCATCAGGTGCAGGCGGCCGCTGCCGGCCCGGGCCTGCGCGCAAAGGTCCAGCAGCACGGGGTTGGCGGCGAAGCTCCCGTCCTCGACGGCGATGTCGATGCGGGTCATGTCCTGATAGACGATGCGGCCCGCGCCGATGTTCATGTGCCCGACCTCGGAATTGCCCATGAAGCCCTCGGGCAGGCCCACGGCCCGACCGGAACAGGCCAGCCGCGTGTGCGGATATTTGGCGAACAGCTCGTCGAGGCGGGGCGTCCGGGCCAGGGACACGGCGTTGCCGGGTCCGGCGGGCGCGAGGCCGAAGCCGTCCAGGATCAGCAAAAGCGTTGGCGTGACGCGGCTCATTCGCCCTCCCCTTTCGCCGCCGGCGGCACGGCAGCGGCGTCCGGCGTCTCCGAGACGTCCCAGTCCACGCGCCGGCCCTCGTTCCACAGCCCCTCCAGGTTGTAGAAACGCCGCGCGTCCTCCTGGAACACGTGCACGATGACGTCGTTGAGGTCGAGGAGGATCCAGGCCCCCGTCTCATAGCCCTCCATGCCGAAGGACAACAGCTTCAGCTCGCCGGCCAGGGCCATGACCGCGTCGGCCAGGGACTGGGCGTGGCGCTGGCCGCGTCCGGTGACGAGGATGAGGTTCTCGGCGATGGGGCACACGCCGGAGACGTCGAGCACCAGGATGTCCTCGCCCTGCTTTTCGTCGAGCAGGCGGGCGATGCGGCGGCTCTTCTCCGCGGTCGTGATGGTCGGCGTGGTCGGAAGGCTCGGCTTTTTCTTCATGCGTCCTCGAGTGCGCCGAGTGCGGCGCTCGGCAGTGTGTACTGGAATCGGCCGGTGAGCGCAATCGCCGCTAGCGCGCGACGAACAACGCGTCCCAGCGCAGCCAGAGCCAGACCGCCGCGATGGCGAAGCTGGCGAGCGTCACCGGCAGGCCCAGGCGCAGATGCCGGCGCCAGGTGATGAACACGCCGAGCCTGGCCGCCTGCTCGGCCACGATGAGGTTGGCGATGCTGCCGAGCAGGAACAGGTTGCCGGCCAGGGTGCTGGACAGGGCCAGGAGCAGGCGGTCCTGCGGCGCGGGCGCGACGGGCAGCAACAACATCGTTGCGGGTACGTTGGAGATCAGGTTCGAAAGCGCGGCGGTGACGGCGAACAGCCAGCCCGGCCGGTCCAAATCGACCCCGGCCGCGCGGATGGCCGCATAGAGCCGGTCCAGCAGCCCGGCCTGGGCGAAGGCCTGGTTGACCACGAAAAGCCCCAGGAACAGCAGGAGCAGCTCCCAGTCCACCAGGCCGAACAGCCTGGGCGAGCGGGTGCGCCGGCTGAGGAGCGCCAGCCCGCCGGCCGTGAGGGCCACGACCTCGCGCGGGACCGGGGCGAACAGGAAGCCCGCCAGGGCCAGCCCCATGAGCAGGCAGCCCTTGAGCGCGGGCCAGGGCTGGTATTCCAGGGCCGGGGCCGGCGGAACCGCGCGGGTCAGCTCCCAATCGCCGCGGGAGAGCCGCGCGATGATCGCCCAGGCCGCCAGGAGCGACAGCGCCGCCGGCGGGAGGGCGTCGAGCAGGAACGCGCCGAAGCCCAGGCCCCCGACCTGGCCGATGAGCATGTTCTGCGGGTTGCCGATGAGCGTGGCCGCCGAGCCGATGTTGGCGGCGCAGGCCAAGCCGATGAGAAAGGGCAAGGGATTGAGTCCCCGGCGCAGGCAGCCTTCGGCGATAAGCGGGGTCATGGCCAGGCAGACGATGTCGTTGACGAGCACGGACGAAAGCGCGCCGCCGGCGGCCATGACCAGCAGGAGCAGACGCGGCGGCGAAAGCTCCGCCGCGGCGATGCGCCGGGACACCAGGGTGTAGAACCCGGACAGGCGCAGCTGGGCGGAGACGAGCATGAGCCCGAAGAGCAGGCTCATGGTCGGCATGTCGATGCAGGCCCAGGCCTGGGCCGAGTCCAACGCGCCCGCGGCGAGCACCGCCACAGCGCCCAGCAGAGCCACGGCCGCCCGATCCACGGCCAGCCCCGGCAGCCTGCCGAGCAGCATGCCCAGATACACTGCGGCGAACACGCCCAGCACGATATCCTGCCGCACCACGCCTCCCGTACAAGCCTCAGACAGCGCGCCCCGGGGCGAGCGCCGCCGGCATGCGCAATAGCGCCCAATCCTTGACTCCGCAACGCGATTGGGGCAAGGCTTTTTTCATGCTGCTTGAACCCGAAAGCCGTCGATTTAGCTTCTGGGCGCTGTTTTAGCGCCAGGCTGGTCCGTGGCAAAGATTCGGGATAGGGCGAGCGGATCCGGAAGCCACGGGCTGCATGTTCGTGGCTTTTTTGTTGCGAGTGTTTGCCCGCATCACGTACAAAGGACCGCACCCCAGCGCAACGCCCTGAATCCAAGGAGGACAGGCCATGATTTTCGACGTGGAACATGAAACCATGCCCCGCGAGGAGCTGGAGAAACTCCAGCTCCGGCGTTTGCAGACGGTGGTCGCGCGCGTGTACGAGAACGTGCCCTTCTACCGCAAGAAACTCGACGAGCGCGGGGTCAAGCCCGAGCACATCCAGTCCCTGGCCGACGTGGCGCTCCTGCCTTTCACCGAGAAGCAGGACCTGCGCAACCACTATCCCTTCGGCATGTTCGCCGTCAGCCGCGAGAACATCGTCCGCATCCACTCCTCCTCCGGCACCACGGGCAAGGCCACGGTCGTGGGCTACACCAAGCGCGACATCAAGAACTGGGGCCAGATGGTCGCCCGCGCCTTCGCGGCGGCCGGGGCCACCACCGGCGACTTCGTGCACAACGCCTACGGCTACGGCCTGTTCACCGGCGGCCTGGGCCTGCACAACGGGGCCGAGGAACTGGGCGCAACCGTCATCCCCATCTCCGGCGGCGGCACGCGCCGGCAGGCCATGCTCCTGCGCGACTTCGGCGCCACGGTGCTCACCTGCACGCCCTCCTACGCCATGCACCTGTACGAGGCGGCCAAGGAAATGGGCATCGACGTCAAGGAGCTGCCCCTGCGCATCGGCATCTTCGGCGCGGAGCCCTGGACCGACGCCATGCGCGCCGACATTGAGGAAAAGCTCGGCATCACGGCCATCGACATCTACGGTCTGTCCGAGGTCATGGGCCCCGGCGTGGCCATCGAGTGCGCCCTGGTGAAAAAGGGCCTGCACATCCAGGAGGACCACTTTCTGGCCGAGATCATCGACCCCGAAACCGGCGAGAAGAAAGGTCCGGGCGAGGTCGGCGAGCTGGTCTTCACCACGCTCACCAAGGAAGGCATCCCGCTGCTGCGCTACCGCACCCGCGACCTGAGCCGGCTCAACCTCGCACCCTGCCGCTGCGGACGCACCACGGCCCGCATGGAGCGCGTCACGGGCCGCAGCGACGACATGCTGATCATCCGCGGCGTCAACGTCTTCCCCAGCCAGATCGAGACCATCCTGCTGGAGACCGACGGCCTGAGCCCGCACTATCAGCTCATCGTGGACCGCGAGAACAACCTCGACACCCTGGAAGTGCGCGTGGAGATCGACGAACAGGTCTTCTCGGACCAGATCAAGAATTTACAACGCCTGGAATCCAAGATACAAAAGAACATCAAGGAGTTCCTGGGCGTGACGGCCAAGTGCAAGCTCGTCGAGCCCAAGGGCATCGAACGCAGCGAAGGCAAGGCCAAGCGCATCATCGACTTGCGCAAGGCCAAGCAGGCCTAGACCCGGACACACAACCAAGCGAGGTACGTCATGAAGGTTGATCAACTCTCCATCTTCCTGGAAAACCGCGCCGGTCGGCTGGCCGAGGTCACCCGCATCCTTTCCGAATCCGAAGTGAACATCCGCGCCCTGTCCCTGGCCGACACCTCGGACTTCGGCATCCTGCGCCTCATCGTCTCGGACTTCGAAAAGGCCAAGGAAAAGCTCAAGGCCGGCGGCTTCACCGTGGGCCGCACCACCGTTGTGGCCGTGGAGGTGCCGGATCATCCCGGCGGGCTGCACAGCATCCTGGAGATGCTGCGCGCGGCCAAGATCAACGTTGAGTACATGTACGCCTTCGTGCAGCAGAGCGGTTCGCACGCCGTGATCATCTTCCGCTTCGACCGCACGGACCAGGCCATCGAGCTCCTGCAGAAGAACAGCATCGTTATCGTTCCCGGCGAGAAGCTCTACAAGATGTAGCGCCAGCGGGGGGAGGCCAGCGCCTCCCCCCTTTCCCCCGCGCAAGGCGGCACGCCATGAAGCCCGCCCGCCTCATCCAAATCTCCGAAGCCCTCTGGGAGCTGCCGCAGACCGGCGGCATGCTCGCGTCCGCGCATGTCTTCGGCCTGCCGGAACTCATCGCCGCTCTCGACGCGACGGCGCTGAAGCAAATCAGCGACGTGGCCCGGCTGCCCGGTCTGGCCGCGCCGCCCGTCCTCCTGCCCGACGCGCACTCGGGCTACGGCTTCCCCATCGGCGGGGTGGCCGCCTTCGACGCGCGCAAGGGCGGCGTGGTCAGCGCCGGCGGCGTGGGCTTCGACATCGCCTGCGGCGTGCGCGTGCTGGCGACCGGCCTGGACGCAGCCGAGGTCATGGCCCGCCAGGCGGAGCTGGCCGACGCGCTCTTCGCGGCGGTGCCCTCCGGCGTGGGCGAAGGCGGGAGGCTGCGGCTGTCCCAGTCCGAGATCGACGAGGTGCTGGCGCGGGGCGCGCCCTGGGCCGTGGGCCGCGGCCTGGGGGAGACCGCCGATCTCCGGCGCACCGAGGACGGCGGCTCGGCCGGCGGCGCGGACCCGGACTGCGTGTCGCCCGGTGCCAAGGCCCGTCTGCGCGACCAGCTCGGCACCCTGGGCTCGGGCAACCACTATCTGGAGGTCCAGGCCGTGGACGCCGTGGCCGACGCCGAACTGGCCGACGCCCTGGGCGTCCGGCGCGGCGAGGCCCTGGTGAGCATCCATTGCGGTTCGCGCGGGCTGGGCCACCAGATCGGCCAGGACTTCCTGCCGCGCATGGCCGCCGAAGCCAAGGTTCATGGCCTGAAGTTGCCGGACCGCGAACTCGCCTGTGCGCCGATCCTCTCCGAACTCGGCCAGGAATACCTCGCGGCCATGCGCTGCGGCGTCAACTGCGCCCTGGCCAACCGGCAAGTCATCGCGCACCTCGCCCGGGAGGCGTTCAACGCCGTGTTCCCCGGGTCGGACCTGCGGCAAATCTGCGATGTCTCGCATAACATCTGCCGGGCGGAGAGCCACGTCATCGGCGGGAAACCGCGCCTGCTCCACGTGCACCGCAAGGGCGCGACGCGGGCCCTCGGCCCCGGCCACCCCGATTTGCCGGCCTGCTTTCGCCGCACCGGCCAGCCCCTGCCCGTCGGCGGCAGCATGGGCACGGCCTCGCATCTCCTCGCGGGGACCGACGCGGCCGCCGCGCTCTCCCTGGCCTCGGCCTGCCATGGCGCGGGCCGGACCATGAGCCGCACCCAGTCGCGCAAGGCGCATCGCGGCGCGGATCTTGTGGAAAGCCTGCGCCGCCGCGGCGTGCTCATCCGCACGGCCGACTTCCGGGGCGTTGCCGAAGAGGCTCCGGCGGCGTACAAGGACGTGGACCTCGTGGTGGAGTCCTGCGTGCGCGCCGGCCTTGCGCGGGCCGTGGCGCGCCTTGTCCCGCTCATCTGCGTCAAGGGCTGAGGCCCCCGGAGCGTTTCATGACCGAGAGTCCGGCAACCGACGACCGGCCGCCCATCTGCCGGGAGTTTCTGGAACGCTTCCGCGAGCGTCCGGAATTCCTGGCGCGGCTCTTCGAGGTGTTCCTGACCGAGGAGCCCGGACGCATGGCGCGCATCGAGGCGGCGGTTGCGGCCGATGACCGCGAGTTGGTGCGCTTCCTGGCGCACTCGCTCAAGGGCGCCTCGGCCACCATGGGCATGGAGCGCCTGTGCGACGCCTGCCGCGCCCTGGAGTTCGCGGTGAAGGAGGACCGGCCGGAGCGGCTGTCCCCTTGCTGCGTCCTCGTGCGCAGCGAGATCGAGGCCGTGTTCGCGGCCATGCGCGCCGGAACCGCCGAGTAGCCCGCCCGCAAATCCGGGAAATCCTCCCATTCCTCTGGGCGAACGCCCTGTTTTACACAGGTCTGTTGCCTTTTCCGCCGCGCCATGTATGCTGATCGTTCCCAAGCCACGCACCAACCAAGGATGCTTGCCATGCAGCGCATGAACCGCAACACCGCCATCCGGCGGACCAACGCCGCCGACGGCCTGCTTTTCCGCACGGAGGAGCGCCTGTTCCCCGCCATGAGGGGGGCCGGCATGTAGCGCGCTGCATCAGAACGCCTGCATGAGGGCCCCATCGCTCCGGTTGTCGGAAGATGGGGCCTTCTTTTTTGTCACCCGAACCCGGAGGTACCCATGACTGCGGAGCAGTTGTCGCGTTTGCGAGGAGTCGTCGAGGCGGAGATTCAGGACATCCACGCCGCGCTGGAGCAATGGCGCGCCTGCAACGGTCTGGATGAGAACGGCAGGCCGCGCATCGAGGAGCCCGCCATGCGCCATTTTCACGAGAACTGGAAGAGCGGCACGGACCGCCGCATGATGGAGCTGCTGCGCCTGCTGGGCCGGATGGAGGAGGACGATTTCGGCGTCTGCGAGGACTGCGGCGGAGAGATCCCCGTGAACCGGCTGATGGCGGTGCCGGCCACGACGCGCTGCGCCGCCTGCATGGCCCGCCTGGAGTCGCGCGCAGTGGCCTGACGGCAGCGCCGGAGCGCGGGACCGCCGCGGCGGTCCCGCCCGGCGCGCCTAGCGTCCGTCCGCCTGCGCCTGGGCCGCGAAACAGGCCCGCGCGGGATTTCTCGCGAACATCCGGCCGAGCAGAGACGCCTCGTCCCGCAGCTCCGGCTCCCGAGTCCGCAGCGCGGCCAGCCAGCGGCCCTCCAGCTCCTCCAGATCCGCCCCGAGGGCCTGGCGAAACGGCCGACCGTCCCCCTGGGAAAGGCGCTGCAGGCGCTTGAGCGCGTCCGGGCCGAAGGCCGCCAGGAGCCATTCCGCGAAGCTGCCGGCCTCAACGTAGGCCCGGTGCTGGCGCGCGCGGTCCAGGACCTGCATGCGGCCGCCGCCGGCGTCCGCCATGCCCCAGGCCGCATGGTCCGGACCGAGTTCGCGCAAGGGCAGATACGTTCCGGCGTCGAGAAAGGCCAGCACCCAGGCGTCGGCGCGATGGCCGCACATGGGGAAGGCGTCCGGATTGCCCAGGCGGCGCTCGCTGAGGATGCCGAGCATGTTGCGCAACAGCTTGTCCCGCTGCGGCATGAGCGCGCTCGTCAGCTTGTGCGCGAGCATCTGCGGGGCCTCCGGGCTGCCGAACACGCGCACGGCGCGCACGCGGCGGCCGTCCTCCGCCAGCCAGAAGAAGACGCTGCTGGAGGTGTTGCGCTGCGGATGGTCGAGAATCACCCGGATCTTGCCGAGGCGCTCCACTCCGTCGTCCACGCCCCAAAGCTCCAGGATGCGCCCCAGCAGGCCCTCGGTGCGCTCGGCGAAGGCCGCAAGACCGCCCTCGGGCACCGCGCCCGGAACGGCGCTGACGATCAGGCGCGGCGTCTCGACGGACCGGTCCGCCAAACCTGACGCGGCGGCAGGGGGCGGCGCGAGCAGAATGCCCGCCAGGAACACCAGCGTCAGCGCGGCTGCGCGCATGCCTCCCCTCCCCCGCCGCGCCCGGTCGGCAAGTCGGATGCGGACCGGGCCGCGATCGTCCGATCTAGAGCAGATCGCCGATGGAGAACACCCGGCCGGGCTCCTGCCGGGACAGCCACTTGGCCGCGCGCAACGCGCCCTGGGCGAAGTTCTCGCGCGAGTGCGCCCGGTGGGTGATCTCGATGCGCTCGCCCGGACCAAAGAAATAGGCCGTGTGGTCGCCCACCACGTCGCCGCCGCGCAGGGCGACGACGCCCAGCTCCTTCTGCGGCCGCTCGCCGACGATGCCGTCGCGGCAGTGCCGCTTGACCTCGTCGTAGTCCCAGCCGCGCGCCTCGGCCATGCACTGGGCCAGCTTGAGCGCGGTGCCGCTGGGCGCGTCCTTCTTGCGGTTGTGGTGGATCTCCATGAGCTCCATGTCGTAGGCCGGGCCGAGCATCTTCACCAGCATGGGCAGCACCTTGAGCAGCACGTTGATGCCTACGCTCATGTTCGGGGCCAGGAGCACCGGGACGGCTTTGGCGGAATCCTCCACGGCGGCGAGCTGGTCGGGCTTGAGCCCGGTGGTGCCGATGACGATGGGATTGCCGTGCTTCCGGCAGATGCGCACGTGCTCCACCGTGGCCTCGGGCGAGGTGAACTCCACCACCACGGCGCGCGGATGCTGGACGAGCACGGCCTCCAGATCGTCGGAGACGACGCAGTCCAGGCTCTCCAGGTCGCACAAGCGCTCGCTGCGCTCCACCACGGCCTTCAGGTTCAGGTCCGGGTCCTGCTGGGCCAGACGGACAAGGGTGCCGCCCATGCGGCCGCAGCCGCCCATGATGATGACGCCGGTCTGCATATCGTTGCTCATACGGGGGTCCTCCGCTTAGGGGATGCTGATTCCATGTTCGCGAAGCATATCCGAAAACTGCGTGAAGTCCAGAATGGCCAGGCCCAGTTCGCGGGCCTTGGCGAGCTTGCCGCCCGCCGCCTCGCCGGCGACCACGTAGTCGACCTTCTTCGACACCTGATTGGCGCTCGCGCCGCCCAGGCGCTCCACGAGCTGCTGCGCCTCCGGGCGGCTCAGCCCCGGCAGCCCGCCGGTGAACACGAAGACCTTGCCGTGCAGCGGCAGTCCGGCGTCCGCTGCGCCGCCCCTGGGCCAGAGCCCGATCTCGTCGCGGAAGCGGTCCAGCATGGCGCGATTGGCCGGGTTGGCGAAATAGGCCAGGATGCTGTCGGCCACCTTGCCGCCCACGTCGTCCAGGCGCATGAGGTCCTCGCGCGGGGCCGCGGCGATGGCGTCGAGGTCGGCGTAGGCGGCGGCCAGGGTCTTGGCGGTCTGCTCGCCGACCTGCTCGATGCCGAGGGCGCTGATGAAGCGGGCCAGCGTGGCGTCCGCGCGGCCCTGGGCCACGGAGTTGACGAAGTTCTCCGCGCTCTTCGCGCCCATGCGCTCGAAGTTTTGCAGCTGCAACGCCGTGAGGCCGAAGAGATCCGCCGGGGACTGGAGCAGCCCGGCCTGCGCGAGCCGCTCGATCCACTTCTCGCCCACGCCGTCCATGGCCAGCCCGGCCTTGGACACGAAGTGCGCGATGCCGAGCACCACGCGCGCCGGGCAGGCGTGGTTGGGGCAGTAGGTGAACTTCTCCTCGGCCACGACGGCGCTGCCGCAGATCGGACACCGGGTGGGGAATTGGTACGGCCCGGGGCGCTTGACGCCGGTCAGGACGATGCGTTCGGCCACCTGCGGAATCACGTCGCCCGCCCGCTGGATCACCACGAGATCGCCAAGCTGGATGTCCTTGGACCGGATGTGGCTGGCGTTGTGCAGGGTGGCGCTGGAGACCATGACCCCGGCCACGCGCACGGGTTCGAGCTCGGCCACGGGCGTGAGCACGCCGGTGCGGCCCACCTGGATGTTGATGGCCTTAAGCGTGGTCCGCACCTGCTCGGGCGGGAACTTGAGGGCCAGGGCCCAGCGCGGCGCGCGCGCGGTCTGGCCGAGCAGCTCCTGCAAGGCCAGGCTGTCCACCTTGGCCACCACACCGTCGATTTCGAAGGGCAGCGTGGCGCGGCGGGACTGGAGGTCGCGGTAGAACTCCGCAACCTCTCCGGCCGAGGCGCACAGCCGCGCGCCGGGCGCGGTGGCCAGGCCGAATCCCGCGACCCCGGCCATGGTCTCGGCCTGGGAGCGCCAGGGGCGACCGCCATCGGGCCACTCCGCACGGCCCACGCCGTAGGCCATGAAACGCAGCGGCCGCTCGGCCACGATGTTCGGATCGAGCTGGCGGATGCTGCCGGCCGCGGCGTTGCGCGGATTGGCGAAAGGCTTCTGCCCGGCGCGCTCCTGGGCCGCGTTGAGCGCGGCGAAGTCCCGGCGCTCCATCACCACCTCGCCGCGGATGTCGATCAGCGCGGGCGCCGGTCCGGCGCTCCGGAGCAGGTTGCCGCGCAAATTTTTGAGCATGCGCATGTTGGCGGTGACGTCCTCGCCGACCTCGCCGTCGCCGCGCGTGGAGGCCACGGCGAGCCCGCCCTCCGCGTAGGTCAGCTCGGCGGCCAGGCCGTCCATCTTGGGCTCGGTCCAAAAGGACGCCAGCGCGGCGCGCGGGTCCGGGACCTCGGCGGCCAGCCGCTCCAGGCCCGGCAGGGTCAGGGGCCCGCCGGCGCGCAGCAGCGGCACGAGCGAACGCGACGCGCCCAGCCGGCCGGCCTTGTCCGCCAGCTCCCGCCAGCCGCCGCCGGACTCCGCGAGCAGACAGTCGCCGACCATGCGGCGCAGCTCCGTGGCCAGCGCCGCACGCTCGTCCTTTTTCTTGTCCGCGCTGACGGTGAAGGCGCGGCCGATGCCCGCCTCGATGTCGTCAAGAATCCGCTCCGTGAGGGCGTCGCGGAAGGCGTTGGGCACCTTCTGCTCCGCGAACTCGCGCCATTCGTCGAGGTTCATGGCGTTGTCGAGGCTCAGCAGCGGCAGGGCGTGGCGGTGCGGGCTGAATCCTTCGGCGACCTCGCCGCCGACCCGCCGCGTGGGCGAATTGGGGTCGGCCAGCTCGGGATATTCCGTCTCCAGCCGGGACAGCTCGCGGAACAGCGCGTCGTATTCGGCGTCCGTGATCTCCGGGCTGTCCAGGACGTAATAGCGGTGGTTGTGGTGTTCCAGCAGCTCGCGCAACTCGCGCACGCGGTCCCGGACTTCGGGGGAGGCGCTCATGGTCACAGGAACTCCGCGATGCGAGCCAAGTCCTCGGGCCGGCCCACGGTGATCAGCGTGTCGCCGGATTCGAACTCCACCTTGGGGCCGGGATTGAACACGAGTTCGCCCGTGCCGCGCTTGATGGCCACGATGATCAGATCGAAGTCCTGGCGGATGTGCGAGTCGGCCAGATTCTGGCCGATGAAGCGCGAGGCGGCGGAAAGCTGGAGCTGTTCGAGCTGGAGGTCGATGTTGCCGCGCACGGCCAAATCCAGAAAGTCCGTCACCGTGGGCCGCAGCACGGTGCTGGCCATGCGCACCCCGCCGATGAGGTGCGGCAGCACCACCTTGTCCGCGCCGGCGAACTCCAGCCGGGTGATGTGCGAGGCGTCGTTGGCCCGGGCCACGATGTAGATGTCCGGCTTGATCTGGCGCGCGGTGAGGGTGACGTAGACGTTGGACGCCTCGTCGGTAAGGGCGGTGATGAGCGACTTGGCGCGGCGCAGCCCGGCCTCGATGAGCACCTGATCGCTGGTGGCGTCGCCCGCCAGGTGCATGATGCCCTCGCGCTTGAGCAGCTCCACGAGGTGCGGCTTGTTTTCGATGACCACCACGTCCTGGGTGGCCTTGAGGATCTCCTGGACCACGACGGAGCCGATGCGGCCGTAACCGCAGACGATGTAGTGGTTCTCCAGCTTGTCGATGCGCCGTTGCACCCTGCGCCTCCAGAGAAGGTTGTGGAGGTGCCCGTCCACGAGCATGCGCGAGAACGAGCCCACGATGTAGGCGAAATTGCCGACGCCGCAGATGATGATCAGCGACGTGAACACCCGCGCCCGGTCGGACAGCGGGTGGACCTCGCCGAAGCCCACGGTGGAGAGCGTGATCACCATCATGTAGAAGCTTTCGACGAAGCTCCAGCCCTCGACGTACATGAACACGCACAGGCCGGCGGCGAAAATCACGCACATGATGGCCAGGCCCAGGAGGAACTGGAACAGCGGCCCCCACTTGTCGCGTGCGGCCCGGATGCGTGCGATGGTGAGCGGCCTGAACATCTTATTCCCCCAGCTGCAGCAGGCGCTCGCGCAGTCCCTGCACACGGTCGCGCAGCTCCGCCGCGCGCTCGAACTCCAGCTCCTTGGCCGCGGCGCGCATCTCGCGCTCCAGGGCGGCGATCTCCTTGCGCAGGCGCTTGGGGTCCAGCTCGCGCAGCAGTTCGTCGGCCGAAAGCTCCTCGACCTCCGGGGCCACGTGGGCGGCCAGCGCGCCGAGCAGGTTGTCCAGCCCCTTGCGCACGGTCTGCGGCACGATGCCGTTGGCCTCGTTATACCGCACCTGCTTCTCTCTTCTGCGGGCCGTCTCGTCAAGGGCCTGGCGCATGGACGGGGTCACGGAGTCGGCATAGAGGAGCACCCGGCCCCCGGCGTTGCGCGCGGCGCGGCCGAAGGTCTGGATCAGCGAGCGCGCGGAGCGCAGGAAGCCCTCCTTGTCCGCGTCCAGGATGGCAACCAGCGACACCTCGGGGATGTCCAGTCCCTCGCGCAGGAGGTTGATGCCCACGAGCACGTCGAACTCGCCGGCGCGCAGGGACTGGATGATGGCCATGCGCTCCAGGGTGACCACGTCGGAGTGCAGGTAGCGCGCGCGCACGCCCATCTGGTTCAGGTAGTCGGTCAAATCCTCGGCCATGCGCTTGGTCAGGGTGGTCACGAGCACACGTTCGTCGCGCGCGGCCCTGGCCTTGCACTCGCCGAGCAGATCGTCCACCTGGCCGGACACGGGCCGCACGTCGCAGATCGGATCGACCAACCCCGTGGGCCGGATGACTTGCTCCACCACCAGCCCCTGCGAGCGGTCCAGCTCCCAGGGGCCGGGCGTGGCCGAGACGAACACCGTCTGGCCGATGCGGCCCTTGAACTCCTCGAAGTTGAGCGGCCGGTTGTCCAGGGCGCTGGGCAGGCGGAAGCCGAAATCCACCAGCGTGCTCTTGCGCGAGAAGTCGCCGTTGGACATGCCGCCCACCTGGGGCACGGTGATGTGGCTCTCGTCGATGAACAACAGGAAGTCCTCCGGGAAATAATCGATCAGCGTGGCCGGAGGCTGGCCCGCAACGCGGCCGTCGAGGTGCCGGGAGTAGTTCTCGATGCCGTTGCAGTAGCCGATCTCCTCGATGGTCTCCAGGTCGTAGATGGTGCGCTGCTCCAGCCGCTGGGCCTCCACAAGCTTGCCCTGGGCGCGGAACTCGGCCAGGCGCAGTTGCAGCTCCTCGCGGATGGCGCTCATGGCCCGCTGCAGGTTGTCCTGGTCCGAAACGTAGTGGCTGCCCGGATAGATCACGGTCTTGCGGAGCACGGCCAGAACCTTGCCCGTAAGCGGGTCGGTCTCCTGGATGCTCTCGATCTCGTCGCCGAAGAAGGTCACGCGCAGGGCCTGCTCACGGCTGTAGGCGGGAATCAGCTCCAGGGCGTCGCCGCGCACGCGGAACGCGCCGCGATGCAGGTCCAGGTCGTTGCGTTCGTACTGAATCTCCACCAGACGCTTGATCAGCGCCTCCAGGCTCATCTGCTGGCCCTGCTCGATGGGCACGATCATCTTGGCGTAGAATTCCGGCGAACCCAGGCCGTAGATGCAGGACACCGAGGCCACGATGAGCACGTCGCGCCGGGTCAGCAGGGCGTGGGTGGCGGCGTGGCGCAGCTTGTCGATGTCGTCGTTGATGGACGAGTCCTTCTCGATGTAGGTGTCCGTGTGCGGAAGGTAGGCCTCCGGCTGGTAGTAGTCGTAATAGCTGACGAAATACTCCACGGCGTTGTCCGGGAAAAGGCCCTTGAACTCGTTGAACAGCTGGGCGGCCAGGGTCTTGTTCGGCGCCAGAATCAACGCGGGCCGGTCGAGCTGGGCCACCACGTTGGCCATGGTGAAGGTCTTGCCCGAGCCGGTGACGCCGAGCAGCACCTGATCGCGCACGCCGGCGCGGATGTTGCCCACGAGTTCGGCGATGGCCTGGGGCTGGTCGCCCCTGGGCGTGAAGTCGGAGACGAGTTCGAACCGACGCTGCATGGTGGATCATCCTTCAGCGGGCCGCCCACTTGTGCCGGGCGGCCAAACGCACTACATTTGCAGCCAGCGCATCACCGCCGGAGGCCTGCCGTGGACATCATGATCACTCCCGCCCAATCGCCGCTCCCCATCGACCGGGCCTACGCCCTGTCCATGACCATCAAGAGCTTCAAGGGCCGCCGCGACGTGGAGGTGCATCTGTTCCGCCACGCCTGGGACCCCGAGGAGGAGCGGGCCGTCGACTGGGACCGTGTGCTCGCCGCGCCAGGTCTGTCCGAGGCCCCGGAGGCCGCGGGCAGCCGCCACGTGGTCCTGGAGGCCCTGACCCTTGCCGAGCGCGATCAGGTCGTGGCCTACCTGAAGGAGCACTACGCCTCGCGGTTGGCAACCATCGCCTCGGCCCCCCTGCCCTTCCCGGTGCCGGTGGGCCTCACGGCCCTGTCGGACCTGAACGCCGGCAAGACCATCGGCTTCATCTACTTTGAACGCATCCCGCACTTCAAGCTGGGTCTCGCCCTGCGCGGGTTCTACGACCTGAGCCAGCATCCGCCCATCGTGGAGACCGCGGCCAGCGCCGGCTAGCCCGACCGCCGCGAACGGCCGAGAATAGCCCGCCGGGGGGCCTGTCCGCAACCTTGGGATTCCTGGCGCAAGGCGCTGAATTCATTGCTTCGGGCATCCTAGCAGCAGCGGCCGGAGGAGAAAAGCGAAATGTCCCTGGAGATCGAGCTCAAGTATCTGCACGTCGACCATGCGGCCGTCCGCGCCGCGCTGATCGGCCTGGACGCCAAGCGCCAGGGCCGCTGGTTCGAGGCCAACGCGGTGTTCGACGACCCGGCCCGCGGCCTCAAGGCCAGCGGCACGCTCCTGCGCCTGCGCGAAACCTCCGTTGGCAGCCTCCTGACCCTCAAGCGCGCCGCGCCGGGCCACGAAAAAGCCACGGCCAAGGTCTACGAGGAGCTGGAGACCGCCGTGGCCGACCCCGCGGCCCTGGCCGCCATCCTCGCCGGGCTGGGCTACGAACCGGCCCTGCGCTACGAAAAAATCCGCGAGCAGTGGGAGGTCCTCGGCTGCGAGGTCTGCCTGGACACCCTGCCCTTCGGCGATTTCCTGGAGATCGAGGGCGGCGAGGCGGCCATCGCTTCCTGCGCGCGGGCCCTGGGTCTGCCGGACGCCGCGGCCTCCACCGCCACCTACCACGAGCTGAACCGCCGCTGGCGCGAGTCGTCCGGGCTGCCGCCCTGCGAATCCTTCGTCTTCGACGAGGACCGCAAGGCCGCGCTCCTGGCCGAAATCGCGGCGGCGTAAGCCGCGCCCCCTCGACAGGCGCTGCGCGAATGCCTAGTATGTCAGACATGAGCAAGGCCAAGACGGACACGGGAGCCGGCGCATGAGCGGCCCCTTCGACGGCGAGGACGACGGCGTCGGCGTGCGCGGCGCGCCCGGCCGGGAGACGGCCGATCTGGTGCGTGAGCCCCGGCGCTTCAAGGTGCTGCTGCACAACGACGACTACACCACCATGGACTTCGTGGTGATGATCCTGCGCCGCGTGTTCCACAAGGACGAGAACGAGGCCATGCGCATCATGTGGGCCGTGCACAAACAGGGACTCGGCGTGTGCGGCGTCTTCACCGCGGAGGTCGCGGAAACCAAGGTGGACACCGTCCACGCCTTGGCCAAGGCCGCAGGCTACCCCCTGCGCGCCAGCCTGGAGGAGGTTTAGGGCCATGCTGAGCAAGGGACTGGAGACCGTCCTCACCCACGCCTTCCACGAAGTGCGCAAGCGTCGCCACGAATACCTGACGCTGGAGCACCTGCTCTACGCCATGACCCGCGAGGCCACGGGCAGCGACATCCTCGACGCCTGCGGCGCGGACGTGGACAAGCTCCGCCTGCAGCTGGAGACCTTCTTCAAGGATCACATGGACACCCTGCCCCCGGACACCGAGACCGAGGTGGTCCAGACCCTCAGCGTGCGCCGGGTGATGCAGCGCGCCGTGTGGCAAAAGGAGTCCTCGGGCAAGGAGCTCGTGGAGGTGGGCGACGTCATCGCCGCCATGTTCGAGGAGGAGGACTCCTTCGCCGTGCACTTCCTGACGCAGCACGGCGTCTCGCGCCTGGACGTGCTCGAATACATCTCTCATGGCGTCAAGGAGCGCGGCGGCGCGGACGATGACCCCGGCGACCGCGACGACGCGCCCGAGCGGCCCCTCGGCCGGCCCCGGCCCGACGACCAGAAGCGCAAGAGCGCCCTGGAGGAGTTCACCCGCGACCTCACGGCCAAGGCCAAGGCCGGCGAAATCGACCCGATCATCGGCCGCGCGGCCGAGCTGGAGCGCATGGTCCAGGTGCTGGCCCGCCGGCGCAAGAACAACCCCATCCTCGTGGGCGATCCCGGCGTGGGCAAGACCGCCCTCGCCGAGGGCCTGGCCCTGCTCATCGCCCAGGACAAGGTCCCGCAGCAGTTCAGCGACGCCCGGGTCTTCGCCCTGGACATGGGCGCGCTTCTGGCCGGCACCAAGTACCGCGGCGACTTCGAGGCCCGGCTCAAGGGCGTTTTGGCCGAACTCAAGCGCATTCCCGGCGCGATCCTCTTTGTGGACGAGATCCACACCATCGTGGGCGCGGGCGCGGTTTCCGGCGGCAGCATGGACGCCTCGAACATCCTCAAGCCCTTCCTGGCCTCGGGTGAGGTCCGCTGCATCGGCTCCACCACCTTCGAGGAGTACCGCAACAATTTCGAGAAGGATCGCGCCCTCTCCCGGCGCTTCCAGAAGATCGACATCCTGGAGCCCAGCGTCGAGGAGACGGTGGAGATCCTCAAGGGCCTCAAGCCCTATTACGAGGAGTTCCACGGCGTGGCCTACACCCCGCCGGCCCTGCGCAGCGCGGCCGAGCTCTCCGCCCGCTACATCACCGAACGCTTCCTGCCGGACAAGGCCATCGACGTCCTCGACGAGGCCGGCGCGCAGTTCAAGCTCTCCCAGGCCGCCAAGTCCGTGCCGCGCAAGCACGCCCGCATCACCGCCCAGGACGTGGAGCGCGTGGTGGCGCGCATGGCCCGCATCCCGGCCAAGCGCCTCACCGGTTCGGACAAGGACCGCCTGCACAACCTGGAGGACGAGATCCGCAAGAATCTCTTCGGCCAGGACGAGGCCGTCAGCGTCCTGTGCAAGGCCATCCGCCGCTCGCGCGCGGGCATGAAGCAGCCCGGCCGGCCCATGGGCGCGTTCCTGCTCACCGGGCCCACCGGCGTGGGCAAGACCGAACTGGCCCGCCAGCTGGCCCAGGTCCTCGGCGTGCAGTTCCTGCGCTACGACATGAGCGAGTACATGGAGAAGCACGCGGTCAGCCGTCTCATCGGCGCGCCGCCGGGCTACGTGGGCTTCGACCAGGGCGGCCTGCTCACCGAGGCCGTGCGCAAGAGCCCCCACTGCGTGGTGCTCTTCGACGAAATCGAAAAGGCCCACCCGGACGTGTTCAACATCCTGCTCCAGGTCATGGACTACGCCACGCTCACGGACAACACCGGGCGCAAGGCCGACTTCCGCCAGACCATCCTGCTCATGACCTCCAACGCCGGGGCCCAGGAGCTGGCCAAGGGCTCCATGGGCTTCAGCCGCGACGAGAAGTCCGACCGCAAGTCCGGCTCGCTCAAGGCCATCGAACGCCTGTTCAGCCCGGAGTTCCGCAACCGGCTTGACGCCATCGTGCCCTTCGGCGCGCTCGACCGACCGATCATGCTCCGCGTGGTGGACAAGCACATCCGCGAACTGGCCGAGCAGCTCAAGGACCGCCGGGTGCGCGTGCGCCTCACCGACGCCGCGCGCAACCGCCTGGCCGTGCTCGGCTACGACCCGGCCTACGGCGCGCGGCCCATGGCCCGCGTCATCCAGGTGGAGATCAAGGACGCCATCGCGCCCGAGCTGCTCTTCGGCGCGCTCCAAAAGGGCGGCACGGTGCTCGTGGATCTGGCCCCGGGCGTGGACGCCGAGTCCCGGCCCGCCGTTTGCGCCGCGTCCTCGGGCGCGTGCTCCGGCGAATTCGTGTTCACCTACGCGGCGCTTGAGCAGCAGCGCGAGCCCGCCGTGGCATGACCATCTACCGGCTTTTCGCCGAGCCGGTGTTCCCGGACCCCGAGGAGGCGGACCCCGACGGCCTCCTCGCCGTCGGCGGCGACCTTTCGCCCGAACGTCTCGTCACGGCCTACGCCCAGGGCATCTTCCCCTGGTATTCCGCCGGCTCGCCCATCCTCTGGTGGTCGCCGGACCCGCGCATGTGCCTCGTCCCGCGCGAGCTCCACGTTCCCGGCAGCCTCCGGCGCGTGCTCAACGCCGGCCGCTTCGCCTTCAGCCTGGACACGGCCTTCCCCCGCGTCATCCGCGCCTGCGCCGCCGCCCCGCGCCCAGGTCAGGACGGCACGTGGATCGTGCCGGAGATGATCGCGGCCTACGAGCGCCTGCACGTCCTCGGCTTCGCCCACAGCATTGAGGCCTGGCGGGACGGCGAACTCGTCGGCGGGGTCTACGGCGTGGCCCTGGGCCGGGTGTTCTTCGGCGAATCCATGTTCCACAGCGCGCCGGACGCCTCCAAGGCCGCCTTCGTGCGCCTCGTGCGCTGGCTCGACGCCCGGGGCTGCGAACTCATCGACTGCCAGCAGGCCACCGCCCACCTCCGCCGCTTCGGCGCGCGCGAACGTTCCCGCCGCGACTTCCTCAAACGCGTCGCCGCACTGCGTTCGCCCGCCCGGCAAGGAAAATGGACGCTCGAAGAGCACTAGCTGACATGCGCGGGGCAGCGCGCCCGCCGGACCGGACGCAGCTTTGGACGTGCAGCCAGAAGTCCGGGAAGCCGGCCGGGCCTGACGGCAAGGCCTCGCGAAGCCGTTGAGCCGAACTCACGGGCGCCATGCGCATTCCGGCCTCACCGGTGGTCAAGCACACGCAGCGCATACCCGGCACTACGCATCAGGCTAAAATAATCGCCGCGCAAGCGACTCCCAACGCAATGGGAATCGTCTTCTATTTTATGGCCGTCGGGAATTGGGCCTCCGGGGTGCTGCAAGCGCCCCTCAACAGTTGACGATTTATAACGAAAATTTTACGTCCCGAATGAGTCGAGAATTCTGAAAACGGCGCATTCCCGCCGCAGAGCCGGCCCTTTCGACTGAAGCGGAATTCCCGAGTCTGCCGGAACATACCGGGATTACATTCCATCCTGCCCCCAAGGGGAAGGAAGATGCTTCGGAGTATCCCGGGAAAAAACGAAGAGTAGCTGCTGACAGTTTGTGTCGGACCACTTGTCAAAGGGCGGCTTATCTGGTAGTTATTATGTAAAAAAGAAAGGCGCTGGACCACGAGGATAAATTTTAGTCTGTGGACGTTCCGATGATATAGCACAAAGCAACACGCAATCTGAAGGCGAGCGAGGCGCTGCAAACAAGCAGGGGGACGCCTCATTTAGCACTTCACAGTTGCCACGAACAAGAGAATTAAGAGCGCCTTGATTGCTTTTGCTGCTACTCAGGCATGGGGATAAGCACGCAATGGTCTCTTTCTTCGGTGAATTGCACCGTTCTATTCCTTGGCGAACTCTCCGGACGGCCATGGTACGGAGTTTTTTCATCCGTGCGTGGCGTTCAATCCCTGTGGTTCCCCGCCGGTCGGGTTGTGATCCCGGTCGGCGGCGCTCTATTGGACTGGTCACCGTTCCGGTCACGGGTCCCTTTCGGGCTCCCGCCATGTGGAAACGGTGTTTTTGGGTCAGTGACGTTCCCCTTACGGACGAGGCGACCATGGTCGTTGCCATGACGACTGCGCTAACCTGTAGAATCTGAGGCATAGGCGCCGTATGGCCGGCGGGCGGCTTTCGCCTGCGGCCAAGCTCTACGCCGCGGAAGATTCAGGACATGGTCTTCGTTTCGTCATCCAGGGACCGGCCGGACGGAAATGTCCGGCGTCCGTTTGCTTGCGGCGGCGCGGCAGCGGCCTCTGGAGAAGGGAAATGTTCACTGGGAGGCAATGGAGTTACGTACCCATTTGGTATCACATTCTTACCCCCGGAGGACACTGCTGTGACACGAAAACTTCTCAAAGCAACCATCTTCGCTATGCTCGCGGTGTTGTTCACCGCGGGACTCTGCTACGCCGCAGATGCGGCTGCCGCTCCGCCTCCGCCTCCGGTGTCCCACGCCTACATCACCCTGGGCATCCTGGCCGTCGCCGCCGTGCTCTTCTTCACCGAGGTGATTCCCCTGCCCATCACCGCCATGCTGGTGCCCGTAGGCCTGTCCATTTTCAAAATCATCCCGGCCAAGGCCGCCTTCCTCAACTTCGGCGACCAGTGGGTGGTCATCTTCATGGCCATGTTCATCGTGGGCGACGCCATCTTCATCACCGGCTTCGCCGACAAGGTGGGCAAGACCGCGCTCAAGCTGTCCAAAGGCAGCGAGACCAAACTCCTGATCTACACCATGCTGGCGGTGGGCATCCTCTCCGCCTTCCTGTCCAACACCGGCACCGTGGTTGTCGCCATTCCCATGATCATGGCCATGTGCAACTCCGCGGGCGTCAAGTCGGGCAAGATTCTCATGCCCGCGGCCTTCGCCTCCTCCCTGGGCGGCACCATCACCCTGGTGGGCACTCCGCCCAACGGCATCGTGAACTCCGTGCTGCAGAAGATGGCGCCCAACATCCCGCCCTTCGGCTTCTTCGAGTACGCCAAGTTCGGCGTTCCGCTCCTGGCCATCGGCCTGCTCTACTACGCCCTGATCGGCAATAAGTTCCTGCCCAAGTCCTCCGGGGAATACGAAGAAGAGAGCGACGTGGAGACCAAGGTCAAGCGGCCGGAAAAGATGTGGTGGTCCGTGAGCACCTTCATCTTCGTGGTCATCGTCATGGCTACTGGAGTCATTCCTCTGGTGACCGCGGCCATGCTGGGCGCCTGCCTGATGGTCATCACCCGCTGCATGACCATGCGCGAGGCCTTCCACTCCATTGACTGGACCACCATCTTCCTGTTCGCGGGCATGCTCTCCATGTCCACGGCCCTGGAGAAGTCCGGCGCGGCCCAGCTCATCGCCACAAACGTGGTGGCCATGGTGCAGAACCCCTACGCGGTGATGGCCGTGTGCTGCTTCCTCACCCAGCTGATCACGAACTTCATGTCCAACACCGCGACCGCCGCGCTCATGGCGCCGCTGGCCGTGCCTATCGCGATGCAGAGCGGCGTCTCCCCGTTGCCGCTGATGATGGGCATCGCCATGTCCGCGTCGGCCTGCTTCCTGACCCCCATCGCCACCCCGCCCAACACCATCGTGCTGGGCCCGGGCAAGTACAACTTCATGGACTACTTCAAGGCCGGCTGGCCGCTGCAGCTCATCAGCTTCCTCATGTGCGTCTTCGTCATTCCCATGATCTGGCCCTTCTAGTTCCGCAAACAGAAAGCCAAGTCCATCAGGAACCCGTCGGGAGGCCCTCCCGACGGGTTCCCTCGTTCCGGGGCTGTTCGCACCCTGGCAGCAACCTGTTCGCGCGCTGAGGCGTGGCGGACAATGACCGGTCTGGCCGACCAAACCGAATCGCCGACTACCTCCGAACGCCTGGCCCTAACCAGGGCAGGCGCAGCGAGCGGCCAAAGCTGTTGCTTTCGGGGAGACCGTCTCTCCGTGATGAGAAGAGGGGGGAAGGCTAATCCCTGCAGAAGCGCACGACCTCGCCGGCGATGGACGTCAGCGGCATGATCTTGTGGACGCCGCCGTGCTCGATGGCTTCCTTGGGCATGCCGAAGACCACGCAGGAGGCCTCGTCCTGGGCGATGGTGTAGGCCCCGGCGTCGTACATCTCGCGCATGCCCTTGGCCCCGTCGTCGCCCATGCCGGTCATGATCACGCCCACGGCGTTCTTGCCGGCATAGCGCGCGCCGGAGCGGAACAGCACGTCCACGGAAGGCCGGTGGCGCGAGACCAGGGGGCCGTCCTTGACCTCCACGTGGTAGCGCGCGCCGCTGCGCTTGAGCAGCATGTGCATGCTGCCGGGGGCGATGAGGGCCTGGCCGCGCAAAAGCGCGTCGTTGTCCTGGGCCTCCTTGACGGAGATCTGGCAAATGCCGTTGAGACGCTTGGCGAAGGCGGCGGTGAAATGCTCGGGCATGTGCTGAACCACGGCGATGGCCGGGCAGTCCGACGGCAGGGCCGTGAGGAAGGTTTGCAGGGCCTCGGTGCCGCCGGTGGAAGCGCCCACGAGCACGACTTTCTCGGTGGTCCGGAAGTTCATGTCCGCGGGCTTGGCCTTGGCCAGGATCACGTCGGCGTCGAGCTTGGGCGCTACCTTGATCGGCAACCCGCCGGAGAAGGGCCGCAGCCGCGCGCCGGCGGCCGCGCGCACGGCGTCGATGACGCGGATGCGCGACTCCTCCAGGAACTTCTTGGTGCCCAGCTTGGGCTTGGTGATGATCTCCACCGCGCCGTATTCGAGGGCCTTGAAGGTGGTTTCGTCGCCCTCAAGGGCCAGTGAGGAGCAGATGACCACGGGAATGGGGTGCTGGGCCATAAGCTTGCGCAGGAAGGTCAGGCCGTCCATGCGCGGCATCTCGATGTCCAGGGTGATGACGTCCGGCGCCTCGGCGCGCATCTTCTCGGCGGCCACGAGCGGGTCGCCGGCCATGCCGATGACCCGGATGCCGGGGTCGGACTCCAGGATCTCGGCCAGGGTCTGCCGCACCAGCGCGGAGTCGTCCACGATGAGCACGCGAATGGGCTTGGTCATGTCGTATGTCCTCTCCTCGAAACGCCGCGCCGGCGTCAGACGCGCCGGTACACCGTCGGGGCAACGAGTTCCAGGGGCAGGGTCATGCCGGCCAGGCTCTCGGAATGGCCGATGAACAGGTAGCCGCCGGGCTTGAGCTTGCGGCAGAAGCGCGAGAACAGCAATTCCTGCGTCTGCCGGTCGAAGTAGATGACCACGTTGCGGCAGAAAATCACGTCGAGCATGGTGTCGAAGCTGAACTCCTCCATGAAGTTCAGCCGGCCGAAGCGCACGTGGCCACGCGCCTCGGGCGCGATGCGCACGATGCCCTTGGAGCGGTCCTTGCTGCGCAGGAGATAGCGCTTGCGGTATTCCGGGGGGATGGGCGCGATCTTGGACTCGGAGTAGATGGCGCGCACGGCCATGCGCAGCACCTGGGTGGAGATGTCCGTGGCCAGGATGCTGAAGGTGAAACCGGGATTCAGCCGGGCGAACTCCGAAAGCACCATGGACAGGGTGTAGGGCTCCTCGCCCGAGGAGCAGCCGGCCGACCAGATGTTGATGTGGCGGGCGGAGCCGCCCCGGCCGAAGATATCCGGCAGCACCCGGTTGGTAAGCATCTCGAAGTGCTTGGGTTCGCGGAAGAAGTCCGTGGTGTTGGTGGTCACCACGTCCACGAGGTTGACCAGTTCCTGGGCCATGCCCTCGGGGCTGAACAGGTAGGCGCAGTATTCCTCGTGGGAGTGCATGGAGAGTTCGCGCAGACGCTTCTGCAGCCGGGCCTCCAGCAGGGTCTTCTTGGAGGCGGGCATCTTGATGCCCAGCTCGGCCTGGATGAACTCGCTGAGGCGATCAAAAATCTTCTGGTCCATGCGTAAGAGCGCCGGGCCCTCGCGCGGGGGGGCGGTCTGGCTGCGGCCGGGTCTGGCGGATCGTTCCATGACTGGGGACCGTCCCGTTCTGCGCCGTCAGGCCTGCGCGGCGACCACGCTGCGCACGAGCCGCGGCACGTCCAAAATCAGGGCCAGGCTGCCGTCGCCCTTGATGGTGGCTCCCGAAATGCCTTCCACATCGCGGTACACGCGGCCCAGCGACTTGATCACCGTCTGGTGCTCGCCGATGACGTTGTCCACCACGATGCCCACGCGACGCCCCTCCACACCGGTGATGACGATCTGCTCGATGTCCGGGCTCTCGCCGGGCAGTTCGAACCAGCGGCGCAGCTGGATGTAGGGCACGAGCTCGCCGCGCAGGTTGATGATCCGCTGCCGGCCGGTCTCGTCGACAGCATCGCGGTGCAGCTCCACGCACTCCTCCACGAGCGAGAGCGGAATGACGTAGAAGCCGTCGCCCACCTGCACCTGGAGCCCCTCGATGATGGCCAGGGTCAGCGGCAGGCGGATGGTGATGGTGGTGCCCTGCCCCTTGACGCTCTGGATCTCGATGGCCCCGCGCAGGGCGTCGATGGCGCGGTGCACCACGTCCATGCCCACGCCGCGGCCGGAGATGCTGGTGACCTTGGCCGCCGTGGAAAAGCCCGGCTGAAAGATGAGGTTGAGGATCTCCTTTTCGGAAAGGTCGGCTTCGGGCGTGATGAGGCCCTTCTCCACCGCTTTCTTGCGGATGACCTCCGGGTCCATGCCCTTGCCGTCGTCGGTGATGCGGATGAGCACCTCCGAGCCGGAGTGCTCGGCCTCCAGCAGAATCAGGCCCCGGGGCCGTTTGCCCGCGGCCTTGCGCTCCGCAGGCATGTCGATGCCGTGGTCGATGCTGTTGCGCAGGAGGTGCACCAGCGGATCGCCCAGGCGCTCCAGCACGGTCTTGTCCAGTTCCGTCTCCTCGCCGCGGGTGACCAGTTCGATGTCCTTGCCCAGCTCGGCGGAAAGGTCGCGCACCAGGCGGCGGAACTTGCTGAAGGCCGAACCGATGGGCAGCATGCGGATGCCCAGCGTGCTGTCGCGCAGGTCGGCGCTCAGGCGTTCGAGCTGCTCGGCCAGGGAGGTGAGCAGCGGGTCGCCGCGCTCGGAGACGATCTGCGAAATCTGCGCCTGCACGATGACCAGCTCGCCCACGAGATCGACCAGGGTGTCCAGCTTCTCGGCGGCGACGCGCAGGGAGCTGCTGGCCTCCTTGGTCGTCTGCTTGGCCGAGGCCTCGCGGTTCTGCTGCTGCTTGGCCGCGGCCTGCTCCACCTGCTGCTCCGAGGCCAGGCCGGACTCAGTGAGGATCTTGCCGATGGGCTTCTGCTGCTGCAAGGCCTGATGCAGATCCTCCGGCTTGATGACGCCGTCCTGCACCAGAATTTCGCCGAGCTTGGGCGGCTTGTCGTCCAGCAGGTCGAGCGCTATGGGCGTTTCTCCGTCGGGCGTTTGGGTGACGGCGTCCGGCGCGGAGGTGGCGGAAGCGGGCTGTCCGGCGGTGGCGAGGCCGCGCAGGGCCAGCGGCTCATCCAGCCCGGTCTCCTCCGGCAGGCCTTCGGCCGGCTGGACGTCAACGTCGAGGTCGATGTCCGAAAAGAAGAACAGGTCCTGAATGTCCGCCTGGGCGGCCGAGGTGGTCAGCTCCGCCAGCCAGGAAAGGTACAGGGTGCGCGGGTCGAGATCGGGCAGGTCCGGCAGACGGCTGTGGTCCACGCGGACCGTGCAGGGACCGAGTTCGCGCAGGCTGGCGAACAGCTCGTCGAGCTTGAGTTCCTTGTCGACCTTGGGTTCTCTGGCGCGGATGCGGATGCGCCAGGTTTTGGGTCCGGCCGCTTCCGGTTCGGGTCTGGCGGCCGGCTCGGACTGCATGGGTTCAGCCTGAACAGGCTCGTTCCGGGCCGGCTCGGACCGCGTAGGCTCGGCCGGAACAGGCTCGGCCGGAACAGGTTCGGCCGGAACAGATTCGGCCGGAGGCGGATCGCCCCCGCCTGCCGGGACGGCCGGTTCTGCGGACGCCTCGGACGCGCCCTCCCCGCTGAGCAACGCCTGCACCTGGTCCATGATCTCCCGGCCGCGCTCCGGGGTGCCGTTGCCCTTGGGATCCGCCGGGTCGGGACCGTTGAGCAGGGCCAGGATGTGATCGCGCGCGGCGAAGGTCAGATTGATGAGCGGACAGGTGACCGTCAGCTCCTCGTTCCGGATCTTGTCGAAGACGTTCTCCACGGAGTGCGTGAAGTCGGCGATGTCGTCGAAGCCGAACATGGCCCCGGAACCCTTGATCGTATGCAGGGCGCGGAAGGCCCTGTTGACCAGATCGAGGTCCTCGGGGCTGTTCTCCAGCTCCAGCAGGGTGCTTTCCAGTTCGGCGAGGAGGTCGAAGGCCTCTTCCCGGAATATCTCGCGGCTTTCGTCATCGGAAATCAACAGGCCACCTCGGTGCTGCGGACCCTGTGCGTCGCCGGGCGCGAAGCCCGGAACATTGCCATACGTAACGTAGCCCGTGACGCGAAAAAAAGCAAACGTCAGCGGGCCGTTCCCATGACGTATCGGCAGAAAGCGCGGCGCGATTAAGGGGCGCGCCGAACGCCCGGCTCAGGCGAGCACGTCGAACTTGGCGAACTTCATGACGAAGGAGGCGCGGCCCTGGGTGGCCGAGCGCAGCACCGTGGAAAATCCGAACATCTGCGACAGCGGGGCCAGCGCCTGCACGAGCTTCGCCCCGCCGCGATCCTGGATGTTCTCGATCTTCGCGCCCTTGGCCCCGAGCAGCCCGACCACCTCGCCCACGAAGGCGTCCGGCGCGCTGATCTCCAGCCACATGATCGGCTCCAGCAGAATCGACCTGGCCGCTGCGAGGGCGCTCTTGAGGCTCATGGCCGCGGCCATGCGGTAGCCGGCGGCGCTGCTCTCGCCCTCCTTGCGCGGCATGTCCAGGATGCGCACGCGGACGTCGGCCACGGGATAGCCGCCGATGACGCCGCAGGCCAGACCGTCGCTCACGCCCTCATGCACGGCCTCGCTCCAGGCCTGCGGATACTGGGTGCGGTCCAGTTCGAAGCGGATCTCACGGCCGCCGCCGCGCTGCAGCGGCTCCACGGCCAGACGCACCGCGCCGTAGTGCATGACCTCGCCCAGCTCGCGGTTGAACTCCTCGCAGGCCTCACCCTTGCCGGAAACGGTCTCCTGGAACACGACCTGCGGCTTGCCGGTGCGCGGCTTGAGGCCGTGCTCGCGGGACATGCGCTCCAGCAACACCTCCAGGTGCAGCTCGCCCATGCCCGAGAGGATGACCTGGTTGGTCTCGGGATCGCGCTCCACGGCCAGCGTCGGGTCCTCCAGAAGGTATTTCTGGAGCACCTCGTCGAGCTTGTCCGACTCCTCGGCGTTCCTGGGCTCGATGGCCAGGGAGATCACCGGCTTGTAGGCTGCGATCTGCTCCAGGAGGACGGCGTCGTCCTTGCGGGCCAGGGTGTCGCCCGTGCGGCCGAAGCGCAGGCCCGCCGCGGCGACGATCTCCCCGGCGCGCGCCACCTCGATCTTCTCCCGCCGGTCGGCGTTGAGCCGGAACAACCGAGCCACGCGCTCCTCGCAGTCGTGGGTCACGTTGTACACGGTCTCGCCCTCGGCGAGCTGGCCGGAATAGACGCGCAAAAACGACTGCTTGCGGCCGGACTCCATGACCACCTTGAACACCAGCGCGGAAAGTGGGGCCGCCGGGTCGGCGGGGAAACTCTTGGGCAGGTGCGTCTGCGGGTCCACACCCTCCTGCTCCGGAACCTCCAGCGGGCTCGGAAGGTAGGCGCACACCGCGTCGATGACCGGCTGCACGCCGGTGTTCTTCAGGGCCGAACCCGCGAGCACCGGCACCAGCTCCAGGGACAGCACGGCCTTGCGCAGGACGGCGCGCAGGGCCTCGGGCGCAATATCCTGGCCGCCAAGATAGGCTTCCGTGAGCGCGTCGTCGCGCTCGGCCAGGGTCTCCAGCAGCGTCTCGCGCCATTGGGCCGTGCGCTCACGCTCGGCCGGGGTCATGGGCGTGCGCGCATACTCCGCTCCGCGGCTGTCCTGATCGAAGACGAGGCGCTCCATGGTAATGAGGTCGAACACGCCGGCGAAGTCCGCGCCCTCGCCGTCCGGGACCTGGATGGCCAGGGGATGCGCCCCGAGCTTGTCGCGCATGGACTGGAGCACGGCCGCGAAGTCCGCGCCGGGCCGGTCCATCTTGTTCACGAAGGCCAGCTTGGGCACGTGGTAGTTTTCGCTCTGCCGCCAGACGGTCTCGGACTGCGGCTCCACGCCGGAAACGCCGCAGAACACGCCCACCGCGCCGTCGAGCACGCGCAGGGAGCGCTCCACCTCCACGGTGAAGTCCACGTGGCCCGGCGTGTCGATGAGGTTGATGACATGGCCCTCCCACTGGCAGGAGGTCACGGCCGAGGCGATGGTGATGCCGCGTTCCTGCTCCTCGGGCATGAAGTCCATGGTGGCGGTGCCCTCGTGGACCTCGCCCATCTTGTGAATGCGGCCGGCGTAGAACAGGATGCGCTCGGACAGGGTGGTCTTGCCCGCGTCGATGTGCGCGATGATGCCGATGTTGCGGATGGATTGCAGGTACTTTGCGGAGGGTGGCTTCTTGCTCACGGAAATCGCCTGCCTTGTGCGCTTCAGGGTGCGGCGGAAAAAGCGCCGCTGGTAAGAGACAAGAGATCAGCGGAAAGTTCCGGCCAGCGGTACAGGCCGAGCTGCGACTCGCACACCGCGCAGGCGGCGCCGCAGCTCCCGGCTCTTCCGGCCTGGGAATCCGGCAGCAGCAGCAGCCCGCGCCCGGCGGCGAAAGCCTCCAGATCGACGCCCAGGGAGTCGCCGGTCTCGAAGGGCAGCGCGCCGTAAAACGGCTCCACGCACTCCGGAAGCAGCTGCCCGGGAGCATCGCGCCAGACGCCCGGCCGCAGCGGCGGACGCAGGGGGCACAGGGCCAGCGGCGAGACGTCCAGGGCCGCGCGCACGGCGGAGGCGGCGAAAATGCGCCGGAAGGCCGGGCTGTCCTGGTGCACGACCAGACCCGGCAGGCCGGAGGCCGCGGCCTCGCGCAGCAGGCGCTCCATCTGACGCGGGCCCAGGGCGGCCAAACGCTCCTGGCCGGCCAGCTCGCAGGCGGCGAGCAGGCTGTCCGGCACCTCCGCCCGACTCCCCAGCCGGGCCACGAGGACCTCCTCGGGCCGCGCCGTCAACACGGGCAGCAACGCGGCGAGGAACAGCGCGGGAGCGTCCAGTCCGGCCTCGCAGAGGAGCAGCACGAAGGGCCGCGCGGCGCGGGCGTGCTCATGGGCAAGGCCGCAGGTCAGCAACTCGCGGTTTTGGGCATGCAGCGCGGGGCGCGGCGGATGCAGGGCGTATTGCGCGGCGATGACGCGCTTGAGGCGGGCCCGGCGCTGGTCGCCCAGGGCCTCATAGGCGCGGGCGAAACGGGCGTCGGTCAACAACAGCGGCTCAAGCCACTGCGGCGGCCATTCGGCCGGCGTTTTCGCCGGGTCTGCGGATCGGGGTGCGGACTCCATGCCAAGCCCTTACAGCCACTTGGTGAGTCGCTTCCAGGTCCACTGGACCTTTTCCCGCTCCTCTTCGGACAGGACCTTCTGATACTCGAAGTAGGAGTATTCCGCGCGCTTGCGCACGTAGTCCTTGAATTCGTTCACGTCGCCGAAGTTCTCCAGCACGAACAGATAGCGGTGCCAGGCCGCGCCGTACTGCTCCGTGCGCCAGAAGAAGTCCGCGATGAAGATCTCGTGCTCGCACAGGATCTTGCGGCACTCGTAAATCTTCTCCTTGGTGCCCTTGGAGAACTCCGTGTTCGGATAGGTTTCCTCAAGACGGTAGAAAATCTCAAGTGCTTCTTTAATGTTGTCCTGACGCAAATCGATGGTCCGGAACTGCTTCATGTTGCTCTGGCCAAGCTGGTAGAGCACGTAGGGGATCTGCGGGCTGGCCGGGTGCAGCGTCTCGTATTCCTTGTAGGCGTCCGCGGCCTCGGCGTACTGGCCGTTCAGGAAATACGCGTCGCCCAGGGCGATCTCAGACTTGGTCGCCAGGGGGCTGAACGGGAAGCGATCCTTGATGCGCAGGAAACTTTCGGCCGCACGCGTGTAGCGCTTCTCCTTCATGTAGTCCATGCCGGTCTCGAACAGCTCCTGGGCCGTGTCCTCGGGCGGGGGCAGGAAGTAATAATCGATGAGCCCGCAGCCGGACACGACCGGGAGAAGGAGCAGGAAACACAACGCGAGGAGTCGTCTACGCATCGAGGCTTTCCAGATAGGCGTAAGCCGCGGTGGCTGCGGTGGCGCCATCGCCCACCGCGGTGGCCACTTGGCGGCAGTTCTTGCTGCGCACGTCGCCCGCGGCGAAGAAGCCCGGCAGGTTGGTGCGCATCTCACAGTCGGTGATCACGAAACCGGCCTTGTCGCGCTCCAGCCCCTCGGGGACGAAGGCGCAGGTGGGCTCGAAGCCGACGAAGATGAACACGCCGTCAACGGCCATGTCCCGCGACTCGCCGGTCTTGAGAGCCTTCAGGGTCACGCCGGTGACGCCCTTGAATGGGTCGCCCTTGATCTCCTCCACCACGGTGCTGCGCAGCATGGAGATCTTGGGATTGATTTCGCACTTGTGCTGATAACACTTGCAGCCGCGGAACTCGTCGCGGCGGTGGATCAGCGTCAGCTTGTCCACCAAACGGGCGAGGTACAGCGACTCCTCAAGGGCCGAATTCCCGCCGCCGATGACGGCGACGCTGCGGCCCTTGAAGAAGTTGCCGTCGCACAGGGCGCAATAGGACACGCCGCGGCCGGAGTACATGTCCTCGCCGGGGATGCCCAGGTGCTTGTAGCGCGCGCCGGAGCACAAAACCACGCTGCGGGCCAGGAGCAGTTCCTCGCCCACGGCGATTTCATACCCTTCGTCCTTGCGGACGATGCTCTTGACCTCGTCGGAGATGCGCATCACGTCATAAGACGCGAGGTGCTCGGCAAAGGTGTCGGCGAGTTCGTATCCCTTGATGCCCTTGGGGAATCCGGGATAGTTCTCGATCACTTCGGTCATGAGCACCTGACCACCCGGGGAGAGTTTCTCCACGAAGGCGGTCTTCACCCCGGACCGGGCCAGATAGAGGGCGGCGGTCAAGCCGGCCGGCCCCCCTCCGATGACGGCGGCGTCACATTTCTTCATGCGTTCGCTATACCTTTTTGGCGATCATGTCCTTGATGCTGCTCTTGGAGACGGCACCGGTGGTCTGGTCGAGCACCTCGCCGTTCTTGAACAGGATCAACGTGGGAATGGCGCGGATGCCGAAGCGGCTCGGGCTGGCGGAATTCTCATCCACGTTCATCTTGCAGACCTTGACCTGTCCAGTGAGTTCATTGGCCAGTTCGTCGATGATCGGACCCATGGCGCGGCACGGACCACACCAGGGAGCCCAGAAATCGACCAAAACAGGCAGCTCGCACTTGAGGACTTCCGATTCGAAATTGCCGTCAGTCACCTGATTCGCCATAAAACAGCTCCTCCGCATCAAAGTGTGCATATTGGGGTGCGCCGTGCCCGGCCCGTCCGTCGCACAAGGCCTTGGCGCATCGTGTGTAACTAGTTCCCCCACCTTCGTCTGTCAAGACAAGTCGGCCGCCGGACCGCATGGAAAGCGGCTCAAGACGTGGTTTCCGGGGCCGCCGCGCGGGTCCAGTCCTCGGGCACGGCGCGGCCGCGCGGCACGGACTCCAGGTCCAGGTTGTGGCGGAAGCCCGCGCTCAGGGCCTGCCAGCCGGCATAGGCCACCATGGCCGCGTTGTCCGTGCACAGCGCCAGTCCGGGCAGGAACAAATCCAGCCCGCGCGCGGCGGCGAGATCGGTCATGGCCGCCCGGACAAAGGAATTGGCGGCGACGCCGCCGGCCACCACCAGCGCGCGCAAGCCCTGGGTCCGCCCAAGCGCGCGCTCCGCCTTGATGCGCAGGGTCTCGGCCACGGCCAGATTGAACGAGGCGCAGACGCGGCAAAGCTCGTCCGGATGCTCCGCCAGGGCCCGCGCGCCCTTGGCGCGCAGCGCCGCGGCGTCGGGCATGCTCGCGAAGACCAGGCCGGGATGCGCGGCGAGGAATTCGGCCGCCGCTGTCTTCAGCCCGCTGAAGCTGAAGTCAAGGTTGTCGTTGTGCACATAGGCGCGGGGAAACATGTCCGGATCGGCCGCGGCCCCCTGCCCCAGCTCGTCCAGATAACGGCCGCCGGGATACGGCAGGTTGAGCAGCTTGGCCACCTTGTCGAAGGCCTCGCCGGCGGCGTCGTCCAGGGTGCGGCCCAGGAGTTCGAAGCGCGTGGGCGAGTCCATGCGGTAGAGATGGGTGTGGCCGCCGGACACCAGCAGACCCAGCGCGGGGAAGGCCAGATCCCGCTCCAACCCCGGCGCGAGCAGATGCGCGTGCAGATGGTTCACGCCGATAAGTTCGGCCCCGGCCCCGAGGCACAGGCCCTTGGCGAAGGACAGGCCCACGAGCAGACTGCCGAGCAGGCCCGGGCCGCGCGCCACGGCCACGGCGTCGATGTCCGCCGCAGCGACGCCGGTTGCGCGCACAAGCTCCGCGAAAAGCCCCGGCAGCACCCGCTGATGCTCGCGCGAGGCGATCTCCGGCACCACGCCGCCGAACACGGCGTGCATCTCCGTCTGCGAGGCCAGGACCTGCCCCGCAAGGACGCCGTCGCGGACGAGGGCCAGACCGGTCTCGTCGCAGGAGGTCTCGACGCCGAGGACGAGCATGCGGGCCTAGGCGCCCTTCCCGTCGCCGTGCTTGGCGTAGATCTCCATGACCTGCTGCACGTCGTTCTTGGAGCCCACGAACAGCGGCACGCGCTGGTGCAGGTGCTCGGGCTGGATGTCCAGGATGCGGCGACAGCCATCCGTGGCCAGGCCGCCGGCCTGCTCCACGATGAAGGCCATGGGCGCGGCCTCGCACATGAGCCGCAGCTTGCCGCTGGGCTTGCTCGGATCGCGGTTGTCCGAGGGGTACATGAAAATGCCGCCGTAGACCAGGTTGCGGTGGAAGTCGGACACGAGGGAGCCGATGTAGCGCAGGCTGTAGGGCTTCTTGCGGGTCATGCCGGCGGCCTTGAAGTGCGCCAGGACGTCCAGGGTGGGCTCATCCCAGTAGTGGTAGTAGCCCTCGTTGACGGAATAGATGTTGCCCTGCTCCGGGATGCGGATGTTCGGATGCGAGAGCAGGAACTCGCCCACGCTGGGGTCCAGCGTGAAGCCGTTGACGCCGTCGCCGGTGGTGAAGACCATCATGGTCGAGGAGCCGTAGAGGATATAGCCGGCGGCCACCTGCTCCGAGCCCTTCTGAAGGTAGTCCGAGGCCAGCAGGCGGGAGTCGGTCGGGCTCTTGCGGCGGTAGATGGAGAAGATGGTGCCGATGCTGACGTTGGCGTCGATGTTCGAGGAGCCGTCCAGCGGGTCGAAAATTACGAAATAGTCGCCCATGGGCAGGCCGTCGGGGATTTCGATGACGTCGGCGTTTTCCTCGGAGGCCATGGCGCAGAGCGCGCCGCAGCGCGAAAGGCGGTGGATGAGCACGCGGTTGGCGAACTCGTCGAGCTTCTTGACCTCCTCGCCCTGGACGTTGATGTCGCCGGTGAAGCCGAGGATGTCCACGAGACCGGCCTTGCTCACGGCGCGGGCGATGAGCTTGGCCGAGAGGATGAGCTCGTTGAACAGCCGAGTGAAGCGCCCCGTGGCCATGGGCACCATCTTCTGGTGCAGCAACAGGTGCTCGGTGACAGTGATTTGCTGGGACATGAGGAACCTCCGCGTTTGGCCGGGGGGAACGGCCCGTGTTGCTAGTCCCCGTAGATGCCGAAGAAGGGGAACTTGAAGCCCTTGTCCTCGATCGTGGCGTTGGCGCTCTTGGTGGCGTAGACGAACAGATCCGGGCCGATGAACCGGGCCAGCCAAGTGAACTGCGTCTGCCCGGATTCGACCACGCCGTGGATCTTCTGCTTCATCATGTCCGCCCAGGGCAGCTCGGTGAGGCCCTGGGCGTCGGCCGTCGGGGTGGCGTCGCCATAGACCCAGAGCTTCTTGGCCCGCGGGTCGATGATCAGCAGCTCCTCGGGCTGGGGGCAGAAGGTGAACAGCACGCGCGGATCGAAATAGACCACATGCAGGCCCTTGAACTCCGGGCCCTCATAGTTGGGCATGCCGAAGTACAGCTCGGGCCCCAGCGGCGTATAATCCACGACGGTCTTGACCAGGGTTTCGCGCCAGATGGACTCGAAGATCAGCGGGGAACTGAAGCGCTTGAGCGGCACGGGCGGACGGCGCACCAGGATGTCGCCCTTCGAGTCGGCCACCAGCAGTCCGTCAATCCAGGGAAAGCGCACGAGCAGCGCGTCAATCCAGGCGTCGTTGGGCCGCGAGTCGATGCTCGTCACGTAGCGCTGCAGGGCCATGACCTTGGCGTCCACGGGCGAGAACAGCAGCGAAAGCTTTTCCTGATTGGGATTGTCCCACTTGTAGCGGTTCACGTCGATGGTCGGCGAGGGGTTGATGTAGTCCCTGGTGCTGTGCATGGTGTGGCGCATGGCGTCGGTGCTCTCGTCCCAGGAGGGGCCGCCGAAGGCGCCGCAGCCGGCCAGGGCCAGCACGGCGCAAAACAGGAAGACAGACGAGCAGGCGGCGCCTGCACCGGCGAAAGACGTGAAACGGTGTGCCATTGTGAAGATCCTTGGCGCGGCCTCAGGCCTGGATGCGGGATTCGAGACGCGCAGCCAGGGCCTCAAGCGTGCTCATAAGGCGGTTCTTGGCGTGCTTGCCGAAGGGGTCGTCGTGCGCGGCGGGCTGCTGCCCGGCCGGCGCGGCCTGGGCCGTGGCCAAATTCTTCTCCAGGGCGTCGATGCGTCCGGAGAGTTCGGCCTTCTCCTGCTCATCCAGCGCGCGGCCCCAGAGTTCGTGATAAATGCCGAGCGCCCCGCCAAAGTCACCCTGCGAGGCCAGCAAATCGGCCATGGTGCGCGTGCGGAAGCTGCCGGCGTCCGGCGCAGGCCCCTCGTAGCGGCCGTCGCATGATTCCTCGACGGCGGGCTTGGCCTGCGCGGGAGCCGCCGTCGCGACCTCGCGAGCCTTCTTCAGATCGGCGGTGATGGGCCCGATGAGCCGCTCCGTGAGCGAATGCAGGCCCTCGATGACCACGTCGGTCCACTTGAGCGGCTTGTCGGTGAAGTGGGAGGCCACAAGCATGAGGAACACGGAAAAGTCGCGGTCGACCGCGGCGGCGCGCTGCGCCCAGAGGGACCAGAAGGCCGGGTAGCGCTCCAGGGGCTTGATCACCTGCGTCAGGTGCTCCTGGGCCTCGTCGTACCGCGCCAGACGCGTCAGCAGCTGGATGAGCAGCAGACGCGCCTCGATGGAGTCCGGGTGGCGGTCCAGGCCCTGGCGCAGGGTCTTGACCGCGTCCTCCAGCTGGCCGAACTCGACGAACAGCTTGGCCAGCGGGAAGAAGATCCGCGAGCCCGGCTCCAACGCCAGGACTTCCTGATACCACTCAATCTTTCTTCTCATCGTCCGCGGCCCCCTGGGCTGTGTCGACCCTGCCGGAGAAGATGTACAGCACCTCGTTGTCCTTCACATAGTTCATCCGCTCGCGGATGACCATCTCCTGATAGGCGCGGTCCCCTTTGAGACGCCGGATCTCCTTGCTGAGTTCCATGCTTTTGGCGTCCATGTCGCGCAGCTGGCTTTCAAGCATCGTCGAGCGCTTGCGCATGTTCATGTAGGCGAGGATGCCGTGGTCGGTCCAGATGAGCCGGAAAAACAGGATCAGGTTGACCAGCAGCAATACGCCGAGCAGAATTCGCTTGGCCATGCGCGCTTCTCACTGCAGGCGGAGCGCCGTTCTGCCGGGCCGCAGCTTGGCCAGCGGCAGGCGCAGCTCCTCCAGGAAATTGGCCGTGGCGACCTCGACGCGCTCCACGTCGCTCTCGCTCAACTCCACCGTGTCGATCTTCTGCAGAAAGTCCTTGAGCACGGCGAACTCCTCAAGCAGGCTCTTGCCCAGCTCGATCCGCTCCAGTTCCGGCTCCAGATCCAGGATGGTCTGGAGGCAGTTGGAAATCCGCGCCATGTTGCTGCTGCTCGCCCTGCTCATCACCGCTCCGAAAAGTCCCTAACCAAGCGCCACCGCTTGTTCATTCCGCTTGTAACCATTTTTTATAGAAATTGTACAGATAATTCGCCCCGGAAAAAATCGTAAGGACAAGAGCCACATAGAGCAGAACGAGACCAGTGGGCGCGGGATCGAATCCGAACAGCGGATAATGCGCCATGAGCGGCACCAGGGCCACGATTTGGGCGATGGTCTTCAGCTTGCCGAAGTGGTCGGCCGCGATGACCACGCCGAGATCCGCGGCGATGCCGCGCATGCCCGTCACCGCAAGCTCGCGGCAGACGATGACCACCACTATCCAGGCGGCCACCCAGTTCAGCTCCACCAGCATGATCAACACCGAACAGATGAGCAGCTTGTCGGCCAGGGGGTCGAGGAACTTGCCCAGGTTGGTGATGATGTTCTGCTTGCGGGCCACGTACCCGTCGGCCAGATCCGTCAGCGAGGCCAGCACGAACAGCCCCGACGCAAGGTAGGTGAACAGCGGGTTCTGGTACGCGTGCTCCAGATACAAAAGCGCCACGATGATCGGCACCGAAAAGATGCGCGCCAGGGTGAGCGTATTGGCCAGATTGAGATTCATGGCGCGTCGTTCGTCCTACCGGTGGACCGTCGAGGCGGCCTCCAGACTGTCCTGCGCCGCCTGGGCCACGCGGTCGCCCAGCGCCAGCAGCGCGGTTTTTGCCGGGCTGTCGCCCTCAAGCAGCACCACCGGCGTGCCCAGGTCGCCGGCGACCACCGTGGCCGGGTCCAGGGGGATGGCGCCCAGGAACTCCAGCCCATACTGTTGGGCCAGATCGCGCCCGCCGCCCTTCTTGAACAGGTCGATGGACTTGCCGCAGTACGGGCAGGCCAGGCCGCTCATGTTCTCCACCACGCCGAGGATGTTGGCCTGGGCATACTGCAGGAAGTTGATGGCCTTGCGCACGTCGGCCAGCGAAACCTCCTGAGGGGTGGTGACCACGATGGCCAAGGCCTCGGGGATCAGCTTGAGCACGGTCATGGGCTCGTCGCCGGTGCCCGGGGGCGAATCCACGACGAGGAAGTCCAACTCGCCCCACTGCACGTCGGAGATGAACTGGCGAATGGCCGAGGTCTTCATGGGGCCGCGCCAGAGCACGGCCTGGTCCGGGTCGAGCAAGAGCGACTCCATGGAGACCACGTGCAGGTTCTCGTTGTACTGCTTGGGCTTGATCAGACTTCCGCGGTCGGTCTCCAGCTGGCCGGTGAGGCCGAGCAGGCGCGGCACGCTGGGGCCGTGGATGTCCACGTCCATGAGTCCGACCTTGAAGCCGCGTGCGGCCAGGGCCGCGGCGATGTTCACCGACACCGAGCTCTTGCCCACGCCGCCCTTGCCGCTCATGACGAAGAGCTTGTAGCGGATGCGCTCCAGCGTCATGGTGATGAGCTGGTCCTGCAGGGCCAGCTTGGCGTTGGTCCCGGCCTGAGCGCCGCCAGAAGAGGGGCAGGAGCCCCCGCTGCATGAACTCACGATGCGTTCTCCAATGCGTTGAGGATGACGGCGCAGGCCGCCGCCAGCTCGGGAGTATGGCCGATTTTGCCCGGACTGTAAATCGCGCGCTGACGCAATCACCAGCCGTGCGCGCCGACGAGGTCCACGAACTGCACGCCGCAGATCTCGGTGCGGCGCAGCTCGCCGCCCGTCTTTTCGATGAGCAGCAGGCACTGGGCGCGCCGAGCCGGCCCCACGGGCATGACCAGCCGTCCGTCCTCCCCAAGCTGGTCCAGAAGCGGCGGCGGCACCTCGGGTCCGCCGGCCGTGACGATGATGCGATCAAAGGGCGCGGCCCCGGGCCAGCCCAGGGTGCCGTCGTCCAGCTTCACATGGACGGAGAACAGGCTCAGGCCGAGCAGGCGTTCGCGCGCCGCGTCGCAAAGCCTGGGAATGCGTTCGATGGTGTAGACCTCGGCCCCGAGACGGGCCAGCACCGCCGCCTGATAGCCCGATCCGGTGCCGATCTCCAGCACCTTCATGCCGGGCTGCACGGCCAGGGTCTCGCTCATGAGCGCCACGATGTACGGCTGGGAGATGGTCTGCCCCTCGCCGATGGGCAGGGGATTGTCCGTGTAGGCCTGCCGCGCCAGGGCCTCCTCGACGAAGAGATGCCGCGGCAAATCGCCCATGATCGCCAGCACGCGCGGATCCTTCACTCCACGCGCCGCAATCTGCTCCGCCACCATGCGCTCGCGCTGACGCTTGGGATCCACCCGCATTGCTACCGGCTCCTTCAGTCCGCGGCGTTCGCCGCAGGCACAGCGGTTGCTGACACGATTTCGCACGTCAAGTCAACATGGTCCGCGCATGCTCTTGACAGCACAGCCCGATGCCATGAGAATCATCCCATCAGACGGCACCCCGGAACAATTCCAACGAACGTGAGGAGCCACATGTTCAAGATTCGAGAACTCATGACTTCCCCGGTCTATTCCCTGCGCGAGGCGGACACGCTGCAAAGCGCCCGCCTGCTCATGGACAAGAAGCGCATCCGTCACGTGCCCATCACCACCGGGGACAACGTCTTCCGCGGGCTCATCACCAACCGCGACGTGCTGGCCAACACCATCTCGCACCTCGCCGGCATCGACCCGGCCACCCAGAACGAAATCGACGCCGGCATCCCGCTGCGGGAGATCATGCGCACCGACGTGCACATCATCTCCCCCGCGGACACGGTCAAGGAGGCCGCGCACATCCTGTACAACCACAAATACGGCTGCCTGCCCGTCGTGGAGGATGGCAAGCTCGTCGGCATCGTCACCGAGGCCGACTTCCTGCGCCTGACGGTGCAACTCCTCGACGCCATGGACCAGCCCGAGCACGGCTAGGGGAGCGGCGCAACGCTTCGGACACGCCGGGACGGTCTTGCGCCGTCCCGCTCTTTTCTCTCCCACATCAACCAAGGATCAGCGGCTCATGGACAAAAAAGGTTCCGGGAAATTCCTGCACGGCTTCACCGTGCTCGCCCTACTCTGCCTCGCGGGCATCGCCATCTTCTTTTTCCTGCGCAGCGGCGGCGCGCCCAAGATCTCCCTCACCCCGGACGGCGAGTCCGCCTCCTACGGCACCGAGTTCACCATCAAGCTCTCCGGCGCGCGCGGCGGCCTGGTCTCCCTCAACGTCAGCGGCGTGCAGGACGGCCGGCGCGTGGAATTCATCAACCGCGCCTTCACGGCCGAGCAGAAGGAATACAGCGAAACCTTCCGCCTGCCCCGGCAGTCCGGCTTCAAGGAGGGGCCCTGCGATCTCGTCGTCGAGGCCAGGGGCCGGAGCATGCTGTCGTTCATCGGCCGCGGGAAGTCCGACCTGACGCGCAAACTGACCCTGGACCTCATGCCGCCCCGGCTGTCCGTGTCCCAGGGCATCCACAACGTGAACCAGGGCGGCGGCGGCGCGGTGAGCTTCACCGTGTCCAAACCCGTGGAGCGCGCCGGCGTCGTGGTCGGCGACCGCTTCTTCCCGGCCTTCCAGCAGAAGAACGGCGAGTTCGTCTGCTACTTCGCCATGCCCTACGACATGCCGCCCGCGAGCTTCCATCCCAAGGTCCTGGCCAGCGACAAGGCCGGCAACGAGGCCACCCAGACGCTTTCCGTCCTGGCCATCCCCAAGGTTTTCAAGTCCGACAAGCTGAACATCTCCGATGACTTCCTCAACGACAAGATGAGCCAGTACCAGCAGCTCTACCCCGAGCTGACGCAGCCCGTGGAGATCTACAAGCGCGTGAACAGCGAGCTGCGCAAAAAGAACGTGGCCCAGCTTCAGGAGATCGGCCGGCAGACCGCGCCCACGCAGCTCTGGTCCGGGCCCTTCCTGCGCCTGCCCAACGCGGCCGGCCGCGCAGGCTTCGGCGATCAGCGCGATTATTACTATCACGGCGAAAAGATCGACCATCAGACCCACATGGGCGCGGATCTGGCCAGCGTGGCCGGCGCGCCCGTGCCCGCGGCCAACAGCGGCGTGGTGGCCTTCACCGGCTTCTTCGGCATCTACGGCAACTGCATCATCATCGACCACGGCCTGGGCTTACAGAGCCTGTACTCCCACCTCAGCCAGATCGGCGTGCAGAAGGGCCAGGCGGTCAAGCGCGGCCAGATCATCGCCAACACCGGAGCCACCGGGCTGGCCGGCGGCGACCACCTGCACTTCGGCATCCTCATCTCCGGCCTGGAGGTGAGTCCGGTGGAATGGTGGGACGAGCACTGGATCCGCGACAACATCATCAAGCACGTCGGCGCGGCCGTGGCCGCGCCCGCCCAGGCGCCCGCCCAAGCGGGCAAATAGCCGCCGGCGAACGCGCAAACGAAAAGGCCGGGGCGCAAACCCCGGCCTTTCTTTTGGCGAACGCGGCCGCAGCCTAATGCGTGGGCCGCGGCAGATACTCTTCCTTCACCAGCAGGTCGCTCAGGGGCGAGACGTTGTCGCGGCCGCAAAAGATGACCTCCGAGCCGCCGCACACCAGCGCCCGCTCCAGCACCTGGTCCACGCTCTCCACGGGCACGATCTCCAGGTCCTTGAGGATCTCGTCGGGCACTTCCTTGAGGTCCTTCTCGTTCTCCGCCGGGATGATCACCGTGCGCACGAGACCGCGGTGGGCGGCGAGCAGCTTCTCGCGCAGGCCGCCGATGGGCAGCACCCTGCCACGCAGGGTGATCTCGCCGGTCATGGCCACGTCGTTGCGCACCGGCAGGTTGAGCATGGCCGAGACGATGGAGGTCACCAGGGCCACGCCGGCCGAGGGGCCGTCCTTGGGCGTCGCGCCCTCGGGCACGTGGACGTGGATGTCGATCTCCTTGTGGAAGTCACGCTTGAGACCGAAGATGTCGGAGCGTGAGCGCAGGTAGCTCAGGGCCGCGCGGGCCGACTCCTGCATGACCTCGCCGAGCTTGCCGGTGATCTCCACCTTGCCGGACCCGCTCATGAGCACCACCTCGACCAGGAGCAGCTCGCCGCCCATCTGGGTCCAGGCCAGGCCGGTGGTCACGCCCACCTGGGCCTTGTCCTCGCGCTCCTCGTGGCGGTACTTGGGCACGCCGAGGAGGGTGGCCACGGCCTGCTTGTTCACGGTCACGGCGGTCACGCTCTTGTCCTCGACGATCTTCATGGCCGCCTTGCGGCAGATGGAGGCGATCTCGCGCTCCAGGTTGCGCACGCCGGCCTCGCGCGTGTAGCGGCGGATGATCTCCAGGGTGGCGTTGTCCGAGACACTCAGATTCTCCGGCGTCAGGCCGTGCAGATCGAGCTGCTTGGGCACCAGGAACTGCTTGGCGATCTTGAGCTTCTCCGTCTCCAGGTAGCCCGGCAGGCGGATGATCTCCATGCGGTCGCTCAGAGGCAGCGGGATGGCGTCCAAGGTGTTGGCCGTGGTGATGAAGAAGACCTTGGACAGGTCGTAGTCCAGGTCCAGGTAATGGTCGTTGAAGGCCGAGTTCTGCTCGGGATCCAGGACTTCGAGGAGCGCGGCCGAGGGATCGCCCCGGAAGTCCATGCTCATCTTGTCCACCTCGTCCAGGCAGATCACGGGGTTGTTGTACTTGCAGCGCCGCAGCGAGTGGATGATCTTGCCCGGCAGCGCGCCCACGTACGTGCGGCGGTGGCCGCGGATCTCGGCCTCGTCGCGCACGCCGCCCAGCGAGATGCGCATGAACTCGCGGTCCATGGCCCGGGCGATGGACTTGGCGATGGAGGTCTTGCCCACGCCCGGAGGCCCCACGAAGCAGAGGATGGGGCCCTTCATGGACTTCACCAGGCTCTGCACCGCGATGTATTCCAGGATGCGCTCCTTGGGCTTCTCCAGACCGTAGTGGTCCTCGTCGAGCACGGTGCGGGCGCGGGCGATGTCCAGCTGGGTCTCCTTGAGATCGCCCCAGGGCAAGTCAAGAATCCAGTCCACGTAGTTGCGCACCACGGTGTACTCGGCGCTGGAGGGCTGCATGGTCCGGAGCTTGCGGATCTCCTTCTTGACCCGCTCGCGCGACTCGTCGGCCATGATCTTGGCGTCCAGGCGCTTCTCCAGGTCCACGGCCTCGGCCACGGGGTCGTCCTCGCGGCCCATCTCCTTGTGGATGGCCTTGACCTGCTCGTTCAGGTAGTACTCGCGCTGGTTCTTCTCCATCTGGCCCTTGACGCGGCCCTTCACGCGCTTCTCGATGTTGGCGATCTCAATCTCGCCGAGAAGCAGCTCGTAGACGTATTCCAGGCGCGCCACGCAGTTGTTGATCTCCAGGGCCTTCTGCTTGCGCTCGAAGTCCACCTTGAGATGCGGGATGACCGCGTCGGCCAGGGCGCCGGCGTCGCGCAGGGCGGCCATGGCCAGCAGCGACTCGGGCGCGAGCTTCTTGTTGCCCCGGGCGAAGATCTCCAGGGACTCGTTCACCGAGCGGATGAGGGCCTCGGACTCCAGGGTCTCGCCGGGGATGTCGTCGAGCCGATCCACGCGGACGAGCGGGAAATCGCCCTGGGTCATGTCCTCCTGCTCCAGACGCCAGTTGGCCCGGAACAGGCCCTCGAACAGGACCTTGATGGTGCCGTCGGGCAGGCGCAGCATCTGGAGAATGCGGCTGACCGTGCCCACGGCGAAGAGGTCTTCGGCCTCGGGTTTCTCCTTTTCCGGCACGCGCTGCGTGACCAGGAAGATATGCTTGTCGTGCATGGCGATGGCGCTCTCGATGGCCTTGATCGAGGCGTCGCGCCCCACGAACAGGGGCACGATGGAGCGCGGAAACATCACCACCTCGCGCAAAGACATGAGCGGGAGCACGCTGTCTTCAGGCATGATGGGAGGTGCGGATTCGTCGAACTCTGGCATGTCTGCTCCTTGCGGCCGTCGGCTGGTCGGGCTGACCCCGCCGGGTTGTCCAATTCTGTAAAAATAACACCCCGGCGGCGAAAGTCAAACGCCTGCGCTCAATCAGGCGCTCTTGACCTCCTGGTGATAGAGCAGCAGCGGCTCCATGCCCTTCTCGATGACCGCGCTGTTGATCACGCACTCCTTGACCCCGGGAAGCGAGGGCAGCTTGTACATGATGTCCAGCATGGTCGCCTCCAGCACGTTGCGCAATCCGCGCGCGCCGGTCTTGCGGGCGATGGCCGCCTCGGCGATGGCCTTCATGGCGTTCTCGCTGAAGCGCAGGCTCACCTTGTCCAGCTCGAAGAGCTTCTGGTACTGTTTGATGAGCGCGTTCTTGGGCTCGGTGAGGATGCGCACCAGATCCTCGCGGGTGAGCTCGTCCAGGGCCGTGACGATGGGGATGCGGCCCACGAACTCCGGAATCAGGCCGAACTTGATCAGGTCGGTGGGCTGCGACTGCCCCAGCAGTTCGCCCACGGCGAGGTTCTTCTTGGCCTCGACCTTGCCGCCGAAGCCCATGCTCGCCCCCTGCATGCGCTGCTGGATGATCTTGTCCAGTCCGATGAACGCCCCGCCCAGGATGAACAGGATGTTCGAGGTGTTCATGCGGATGAATTCCTGCTGCGGGTGCTTGCGGCCGCCCTTCGGGGGAATGTTGGCCTCGGTGCCCTCGATGATTTTGAGCAGCGCCTGCTGCACGCCCTCGCCGGACACGTCGCGGGTGATCGAGGGCGAGTCGCCCTTGCGGGCGATCTTGTCGATCTCGTCGATGTAGATGATGCCGCGGCTGGCGGCCTCGATGTCGTAGTCGGCGTTCTGCAGGAGCGCCACGAGGATGTTCTCGACGTCCTCGCCCACGTAGCCGGCCTCGGTGAGGGTGGTGGCGTCGGCGATGGCGAAGGGCACCTTGAGGATGCGGGCCAGCGTCTGGGCCAGCAGCGTCTTGCCCGAACCGGTGGGGCCGATCAAGAGGATGTTGCTCTTGTCGATCTCCACGTCGTCCTTGTTGTTCTGGGCGTAGAAGACGCGCTTGTAGTGGTTGTGCACCGCCACCGAGAGGATCTTCTTGGCGTTGGTCTGGCCGATGACGTACTGGTCCAGCAGGGCCTTGATCTCCTGCGGCGGGAGCAGACGCATGTCGCCCGTGGACTCGCTGACGTGCTCCTGGGCGATGATGTCGTTGCACAGGCCGACGCACTCGTCGCAGATATACACGTCCGGGCCGGCGATGAGCCGCTGCACGTCCATCTGGCTCTTGCCGCAGAAGGAGCAGCAGAGATCCGTGGGCGAGCCGGTCTTCTTCTTGTTCATGGGCTAGTCCTTCTTTTCCGCGTCAGCGCGCTTGGTCATGATCTTGTCGATGATGCCGTACTCCAGGGCCTCGCCCGCGGTCATGAAATAGTCGCGCTCGGTGTCCTTTTCGATGCGGTCCAGGCTCTGGCCCGTGTGGCGCGAGAGGATGCCGTTCAACGACTCGCGCAGGCGCAGGATCTCGCGGGCCTGGATGCCGATGTCCGTGGCCTGGCCTTGCGCGCCGCCCAGGGGCTGGTGGATCAGGATGCGGCTGTGCGGCAGGGCGTAACGCATGTCCTTCTGGCCGGCGGCCAGGAGCAGCGCGCCCATGCTGGCGGCCTGGCCCAGGCACAGCGTGGCCACCGGCGGGGCGATGTATTGCATGGTGTCGTAGATGGCCATGCCGGCGGTCACCGAGCCGCCCGGCGAGTTGATGTACATGAAGATCTCCTTTTCCGGGTCCTCGGACTCCAGGAACAGGAGCTGGGCGCAGATCAGGCTGGCCACATGGTCGTCGATGGCGCTGCCGAGCAGGATGATCCGGTCTTTCAGCAGGCGGGAATAGATGTCGTAGGCGCGCTCGGTGCGGCCGGTGGTTTCGATGACGATGGGCACGGTGGTCATGCGGGGGTCTCCTTGGTCGGGCGATGGATGGAAGGCCGTTGACGGATGTTGCGCTGGCCTCATCGGCCGGTTTACGCAAAAACCATATCCCAGTGGCAAAGGTAATAGCAGGTTTCGCCGCGTCAAGCCAGCGTGCGCAAGACCGCGCGGCCGTAAACCGAGCGCGGCGGCCGGCATAAACGCCAGGCCGCCGCGCGGTGCTTCAAAACAGCGGGCGGTGAGCCAGCATCTACTCCTTGGGCTCGTCGGCCTTGGGAGCCTTGGCGCGGGTCTTCTTGGGCTTGGCGGCGGCCTCGTCATCCTTGTCCTCGCCGTCCTCCGCGGACTTGGGCGCGGGTTCGACCTTGCTGGCGCGCTCAAAAATCAGCTCGATGGCCTTGTCGGCCAGGAGGCGGTCCTTCAAGGGGAAGATCAGGTTGTTCTCCTCGTAGTACTGCTTGAGGGAGAGCAGATCCTGCCGGTTCTGGCGGGCGATCTGGGTGAGCGCCACGTCGATCTCCTCGGGCTTGACCTCAAGCTTCGCCTTCTTGGCCACGGCGAGCAGGAAGATCTCGCCGCGGACGGCCTCCTCGGCCTGAGGCCGCATGCCCTCGCGCAGTTCCTCCAGCGGCTTGCCCAGGGTCTGCAACCCCTTGCCCTGGCGGTCCAGCCGGTGCTCCAGGTCGACCATCAGGCGGTCCATGCGGTTCTCCACCAGGCTCGGCGGCAGGGGGAAGTCGGTCTTGGCCACAAGCATGTCCAGCAGCTTCTTCTGGGCCAGGGACTTGTTCAGCTGCTGGCGGCTGGTCAGGTAGGACTGCACGATGGCCTCGCGCATCTTCTCCACGGACTCGAAGCCGCCGGCGCGCTTGGCCACGTCGTCGGTGAGCTCGGGCAGGATGCGGACCTTGATGGCGTGCAGGGTGGCGCGCATGGTCAGGGTCTGGCCGGCCATGGCCGGATTGAGGAAGTCAGCCGGGAAGGTGACCTCGCACTCGCCCTTCTCGCCGGCCTTGAGGGTCTTCAGCATCGTCTCGAATTCCGGCAGGGCCTGCTTCTCGCCCAGGGTCAGCTCGAAGTTCTCGGCCTGGATGCCCTCGAAAATCTTGTCGTCCTTGTACGCGCCGAAGGTCACCGTGACGATGTCGCCGTCCTGGGCCTTGCGGTCCTCCTCGATGGGCTTGACCGTGGCGGCGTTGACCAGGATGCGCTGTTCGACCTCGCGAACCTCCTCGTCCTTGACCTCGGCCTTCTCCAGCTCCACCTCGAGCCCCTCATAATCGGGCACCTCGAAGTCGGGGGCGATCTCGAAGCCGATGCTGTACGTGAACTCCTCGCCGCGCACGAGGGTGCCGGCGTCGACGTCGATGCGCGACAGCGGCATCAGGCCCAGGGTGCCGAGGATCTCGTTGATCTGATAGTTGATGAGGTCCGAGGTGGCCTCGGAATAAATTTGGCCATGGAATTTGGACTCCACCACGGAGGACGGAGCCTTGCCGCGGCGGAACCCCTTAATCTCATAGCGCGCCTTGTAGATGGCCACCGCGGCGGAAAGCGCCGCGCCGACCTCTTCCGTCCCGACGGTGACGTTGATCTTCCGCGTGACCGGGGAAGTTTCTTCGACCTTGTAGTCCATGGGGTGCCGTCCTCCTCAAGATGTCAGCCCGCGCCTGTGGGCGTTCGGGTCGCGTTGTCATTGGTGGTGCGAGAGGGGAGACTCGAACTCCCACGGACGCGGCCGCTGGATCCTAAGTCCAGTGCGTCTACCAGTTCCGCCACTCTCGCCTTTGCCGGAATGCTGCCAAAAGTCCCGTTAGATAAACGGGGGGCGGCGCGCTGTCAACCGCGACCGCAAGGCGGCGCGGAGTCTCCCTCGGCGGACCGCGTCCGTCCTACAAAAGGTCCAGAACGCGCCGGACCTTGAACAGCATCTCCCGCAGATCCACGGCCAGGATGCGGATCATCGGCTCCTTGCCCGGCCCGCCGGGATCGGCCACGGCGTCCACGCTGGAGGGGGCCTTGTGCGCCTCCATGGCCGTCAGCGTGCCCCAGTCCATGGTGCCGCCCTCGCGGCCCAGCCCGTCGGCCGGCTCGTCCGCGCGGTCGAAGGCGGCGATGGTCAACCCGGCGCGCTTGACCGCGGCCAGGATCTGCTCCGTATGCAAGATATTCAGCGCGCACGAAAGCTTGGGGTTGTTCTTGCGCGCGGCCAGCAGCACCCGCGCCATGTGCGACGACGCGCCGAACTCCGGGCCGCCGGCCAGGATGACCTCGCCGCGGCGGGTGCAGGTGATGCGCCCGCTGAAGCCGGCCACGTCCTGCGGGCCGATGGCGTAGGGCAGGCCCACCACGAGGTTGGCGCGCACCTCCGGGATCAGCCGGGCGAACTGCGGCAGCTGCGCCAGGGCGCGGCCGGCCTCGGCCAGTTCGTCGAGGAGCCCCAGGCGCGCCTTCTCCTTGAGCAGGGGCACGGCGTGATTGGGCGAGCCGCCGCCCGCGCCCACGGGGTAGCTGGCGCGCAGGGCCGCGTGCAGATAGGCCTGGGCCCGGCGCACGCTGGCGAGCATGTCGTGGCCGAGGCCGAGGTGCGTGGCGATGGCCGCCGAAAGGGTGCAGCCGGTGCCGTGCAGGTTGCGCGTGTCCACGCGGGACTGCATGAGCGGCACGGCCTTCTGGCCAGGCGTGGCGTACCAGTCCGTGGCCGCCGGAGAGTCCATGTGCCCGCCCTTGATCAACACGGCCTTGGGGCCCATGGCCAGCAGACGCTCGGCCGCCTCGCAGATGTCGTGCGCCGTCTTCAGGCGCATGCCGGTGAACAGCTCGGCCTCGGGGAGATTCGGGGTCACGAGATCGGCGATGGGGAACAGGTGCCGCACCATCTCCGACACGGCGGACTCCTCCAGGAGCCGCGCGCCGGATTCGGCCACGCACACGGGGTCCACCACGAGGGGGAAATCGCGCTGGGCCACGCCGGCGGCCACGGCGCGGATGATCTCGCCGGAAAAGAGCATGCCAGTCTTGGCCGCGCGCACGCGCAGGTCGGAGAGCACGGCGCTGAGCTGCTCGGCCACGAAGGCCGGCGGCACGGGGTGGATGCCGGTGACGGCGGTGGTGTTCTGCGCGGTGAGCGCGGTGATCACGGAGCAGCCGAAGCCGCCGAGCATGGCGATGGTCTTCAGATCGGCCTGGATGCCGGCGCCGCCGCCGGAGTCGGAGCCGGCGATGGTCAGGACGGTGGGATTCTCAAGCATGACGCATGGGTCCTCATGCCCGGCGCACGGCCGGGTATTTGCGGTGGGGGGCGCGGCGCGGCCCGGAAAGCGGAGCGCGGGGAATCGGCATCGCGGGCGAAGATCCCGGCTAGCCGCCGGTGCAGGTGAGCTTCACGTAGTCTTCAACGGAGACGCCGCTCCAGGCCTTGCTGGTCCAGTAGGCCGTGGCCCAGATCATCAGCGCGGTGGCCTGCAGATCGCTGAGGCGGCGAAGCTTGATCTCAAGGTTGCTGCGGCTTGCGCCGTGCATGATGTGGGCCTCGCGCTCGTCGCAGGCGCTTTCCACGCGGAGCATGAGGTAGGCCTGTTTGGACTGGTTGGGCAAGAGGCGCACGTCGCGGTGGGCCTCAAGGATGGTCTTGAGCTCGGCCGTGGTGAACTCCACGGACACGCCGCGAATCATTTTGAAGAAGACGTCCACGGCCCACGGGAGGATGAATTCCGCGCCGGCGCTCTTGGTCTTGAAGAAGTCCTTGAGCCACTTTTCGTGGTCCGTGCTGATCCTCGCGGCGACTTGCGGCATGGCGTATCCTCCGGAATCCTCTCGGGAGATGCCTCTCCCCTACCCTATATCTACCGTGTCAATCAAGATTAAATCTAGAGCAACTCCCCATTATTCCTGCAAACTCTCACGCAATTGGCGGAACATGCGCAGCATGTATTCCTGCGGCGCGGGCGCGCCGTCCAGAATCAGCGAGGACAAAAGCGTCACGTGGTTGTTGCTGGGCGTGCGTCGGGGCTCGGCGTCCAGCGTCAGGCAACGGGCCCCTTCCGGACCGGAGATGCTCAGCGTCAGGCACCAGGACGCATCGCGGCGCTCCCAAAGCGATCCCACCACGCGGCCCGCCGGACCGCCGCGCTCCACGAGAAGCAGAAAGTCCGCCAGACTCATGGGCTGGCCGTTCCTGTCGGTGATGCCGAGAAATTCGCCCTGCGGCGAACGCAGGACCAACGGCTGGGCCAGCAAACGCTCCGGCGGCCGGCTGTCGTCCACGGCGGCGAGGTCCGCAAGGGTTTTCCGCAGCCCCTCGCGTTCGCTGCGCAACACCGCCACCTCGGCCTCAAGCTCGCGCAGCCGCGTGTCGCGCTCCTGCCGGGCCTGGCGCAATTCCCCGCGCAGGGCGGCCAGCTCACGTTGCAGGCCGGCCTGGATCTCCAGGCTCTCCGAGACCTTTTGCAGGGCCCCGTTCATGCAGCGCAACACGCCATCGGCCAGGGCGGCGGACTCCCCAGCGGCAAGCTCGCCCGAACGCTCGGCAACGCCCAGGAACGCGAAACCGTTCGCAAGGTCGCGCTCCAGTTGGTCCAGGGACCAGTCGGCTTTGCCCATGCGCCCTCCGCAAAGCCTGCGGGCGCGGCGTTTCGCCGCAATCCACAAGGCTCACAGTACAGCTTTGCACAAGCGCTACTGCAACTGCGGAGCGTTGTCTAGAGTTTTTTGAAACCTTGCGGGCGGGCCCGGCGTCGTTCAATCCTGATGACTTTCGTCCAGGTACTCGCGCTGGATGCCGAGGATCTCCTCGAAACAGCCGAGGAACACGTCGTACAGGCGCGGATCGAAATGGCTGGCGCGGCCCTCGGCCATGATCGCCAGGGCCCGCTCGTTGCTGAAGGCGTCCTTGTACGGCCGCTTGGTGGTGAGCGCGTCGAACACGTCGGCCAGGGCGCAGATGCGGCCGAAGAGCGGGATATCCTCGCCGGCGAGCTGGCGCGGATAGCCGCTGCCGTCCCACTTCTCGTGGTGCGTGAGCGCGATCTCCGCGCCGCACTCCAGATATTTCGACGAGCCGCCGCGCAGGATGTTCGCGCCGATGACCGTGTGGCGGCGCATGATCATCCACTCCTCCTCGGTGAGCCGACCGGGTTTGAGCAGGATGGCGTCGGGCACGCCCATCTTGCCGATGTCGTGCATGGGGCTGCTGCTGAGAATCATGTCGACATCGACGGGCGGCAGTCCGGCGCGGTGGGCGATGACCGCGCAGTAGCGGCTCATGCGCATGATGTGGCTGGCCGTGTCCTCATCCTTGTATTCCGCCGCGGCCGAAAGCTTGTGAATGGTCTCCATGTGCGCCTGGACCGTGGCCTTGCGGGCGTGCTCCAGATCCGCAAGGGCGGCGCGCAGGGCGCCGGTCTTCTGCGCGACCATCTGCTCCAGGTGCTGCTGATAGTCCTTCACCTCGTCGTGATAGTGCTTCATGCGCAGCAGCGAGGCCATGCGCACGCCAAGCTCGGTGGCGTCGATGGGCTTGGCCACGAAGTCGTTGGCCCCGGACTCCACGGCGCGCAGGCGGTCTTCCTTGGCCGAAAGGGCCGTGACCATGATGATGGGCAGATCGGCGTACAGCGGCATCGCGCGGATGGCCTTGGCCACGGTGAAGCCGTCCATGCCGGGCATCATGATGTCCAGCAGCACCAGATCGATGCCGGGCTCAAGCAGCTTGAGCGCCGCAGGGCCGGAGTCGGCGGACACGCAGTCCAGTCCCTGGGCCTTGAGCAGGCCTTCGAGCACCTTGCGGTTGATCAACTCGTCGTCAACGATGAGCACCCGGCTCTTCTTTTGCTCTGCGCCCATGTCGCTTCTCGCTGCTGTTGCGGGAGTTCCCTCCCATACTGCACGCCAATTGCTTCAACAAAACAAATTTTGCGTCAGGAATCAAGACCCTACCGGTTAATTCCGACATCAGCCAGGGAAATCTCCTGGACAAATACGTTATCGGCATTGTAGATGAGTCGCATACATATTCCACAGCCGGAAAGCGCCGGCAAAAGCCGACCCGCGGCCAGGCGGGACACCGCCGCCAGGGATGCTCGTCCGTAGCGGCGGACATCCGGGGAGAGCATGGCAGCGATTTCCAAGATCCAGGTCGCCGAGGGCATCTTCTACGTCACCGTGCCCGAGGCGGACGTGTTCATCCTCTGCGGATGTCCGGCCGACAGCGTCAAGCACCTCATGCGCCGCGGGCTCATCCAGCCCATGGAAAAAGACGGCGCGTCCTTCGAGTCCGGCCCCAACGCCATCCTGCTCTCCGACGTGCACATCCAGAACGGCCGCTTCACCAACCTCTCGGAATTCCCCTTTCTGCAGATCTTCTACCGCCAGGGCCGGATCATCCCCGGCCATCCGAACAACACCGGCGTCAAGCCGGCGCTCATCGGCTCGCGGCGGCAGGTCGAGGCCCAGATGGAGTACATCCGCCGCGGCAACTACGGCCTCGTCTCCGAAGCCGAGATCATGGCCGCCGGCGTGGACGCCGCCACGGCGCGGGAGATGATGCGCCTCAAGCTGAAGTTCGCCTTCGGCCGGATTCGCGGCATGGAGGAGTATCTCGACCTGGTCGTGGTGGAAAACGACCGCCAGGAGATCCGCAACAAGGTCTTCGTGCAGCGCATCCGGCCCAACGTCTTCGAGATCTCCCATGGCAAGAACTCCGTGCGCGTGGACCTTTCCTGCCCGCCCGCCGCACAGGATCAGGCCTCCTACACCCTGGGCTACCATCACATCAAACGCGACTATTTCGCCGTGGTCCACTCCGGCGAGGGCGACGGCTGGGACCCCAACCGCCCGGCCATGGCCAGCATCCTGTTCTTTCAGGGCAAAATCTACCTCATCGACGCCGGGCCGAACATTCTGCACACCCTCAACGCCTTGAGCATCAGCGTCAACGAGATCGCGGGCATTTTCCACACCCACGCCCACGACGACCATTTTTGCGGCCTGCCCTCGCTCATGCGCGCCGACCACCGCATGCCCTACTACGCCACGCCCCTGGTGCGCGCCTCGGTGATGAAGAAGCTGGCGGCCCTGTCCATGTCCGGCGAGGAGGAGTTCCGCCACTATTTCGACTGCCGCGACCTGCTCCAGGGCCAGTGGAACGACATCGACACACTGGAGGTCATGCCCGTGTTCTCGCCGCACCCGGTGGAGACCACGGTGATGTTCTTCCGCACCCTGGACCGCACCGGCTACCGCACCTATGCGCACTTCGCGGACATCGCCAGCCTCAAGCTCCTGCGCGGCATGATCACGGCCGACGCGGAGGCGCCCGGCATCTCGCAGGCGCTCTACGACAGCGTGTCCGCCAGCTATCTCACGCCCGTGGACCTGAAGAAGCTCGACATCGGCGGCGGGATGATCCACGGCGACGCCGAAGACTTCGCCGGCGACGCCTCGCGCAAGCTCGTCCTGGCCCACACGGCCCTGCCGCTGACCCCACGCCAGAAGGAGATCGGCTCGGGCGCGCCCTTCGGCACCGTGGACGTGCTCATCCCCTCGCATCAGGACTACGAGCGCTCCTACGCCTTCCACTTCCTGGCCAGCTATTTCCCGAAGGTCGCGCCGAGCCGGCTGCGCGTGCTCCTGAACAACCCCATCGCGAAATACAATCCGGAGTCGATCATCCTGCGCTCCGGGCGCAAGGCCGACTGCGTCCACCTCATCCTCACGGGCCAGGTGGACATGCTCAGCGCCAAGCGCGGCGTCACGGGCACCCTGTCCACCGGCGGGCTCATCGGCGAACTCACCGCCCTGACGGACCGGCCCTCGGCCGAGACCTACCGCGCGGCCAACTTCGTCCAGGCCCTGCGCATCCCGCTGGATCTCTACGCCCTTTTCGTGCGCCGGAACGGTCTGTTCGACGAAATGACCCGCCTGCTGGAGATCCGCAGCTTCCTCTACGGCAACCGGCTCTTCGGCGACGCCATGTCCTGCAGCCGCCAGAACCAGATCGCTGCGGCGGTGCGCGTGCAGAACCATCCCGCCGGAACCGTTCTGGAGCGTCCGGAGCGTCCGCAGCTCTCGGTGCTCAAAAGCGGCGGCATCGAGCTGCGCATCGGCGAACGCCTCATCGACCGCGTGCAGCCCGGCGGCTTCTACTGCGAAAGCACGGTGCTCTTCGACATCCCCTGCCTGTTCCGGGCCACCATCAGCAAGGACGCGCAGCTGTTCAACATCCCCGCGGAGGTCCTGGCGGACATCCCGATCATCCGCTGGAAGCTGCTGGAGGTCTACGAGTCGCGCCTGGAGCGGTCCGTGGCCACGGACCCCGCCCGGGGCCACTTCGCCTGGCACGAGGAATATGGCTCCGGCGTGGCGCAGATCGACCGCGAGCACCGCGAAATCTTCCGGCAGGCCGGGGCGTTGTACCACGCGCTCTTCGACAAGAACGCCGGAGCCGATCCGGCCGAACTGTTCCGGCAGCTCGTGGACTGCGTGGAGCGCCACTTCGCCAGCGAGGAGACGCTCATGGCGGCCCGCGGCTATCCGGCGCTGGAAGCGCACAAGCGCCACCACGAACTCATCCGCAAAACCCTGCGCGACTTCGCGGCCGGCTTCTCCATCCGCCGTTCCACCTCCAAAAAGGAAGCCGGCATCTTCATCAAGGATTGGGTTATGACCCACATCCTGACCGAGGACCGCAAGCTGGGCACCTATCTCCAGCGCCTCGGACTCCGCTGATCGCGTCCGCGTAGCCGCGCCGACACGTCGCAAACAATTTTGTCACACCCTTCGTACCTGCCATTTTGTAATTTTACATTTTTGCTACATTTTTCTTCGGCCAGCCGGTCGATCAGCAATCAATCCACTGAAATCACAGATAATCATAATTTGGCCCGATTCTTGATACTGCTCTGACGTCTTCATTCCGGGCGTCAGGCGTGTCGGCGGGCGCTGGCCCGCGCCAACCCTCTTGATTGGCCAGGAAACATGGTCTAGGGTGCGCGCACGATGCGCCGCCGAAACAGGCAAAGGGTCGTTTACCTCACATAATTGCGAAATGGACTTATAACGCCATACTTCAAGGAGTCAGCCATCATGAGCGGAATCCAGGCTCGCCTCAACGCCATCTCGGCAGTCATCAACTACAAACCGGCGCACGCCCCTCTCAACTTCCACGAAACCAAGCCCACCGAAATTTTCGGCTCCAACGTCTTCAACGACAAAATCATGAAGGACCGCCTGCCCAAGGCCGTCTACAAGTCGCTGCGCAAGACCATCGAGCTGGGCGAGAAACTGGATCCCTCCATCGCCGACGTGGTGGCCAACACCATGAAGGACTGGGCCATCGAGAAGGGCGCCACCCACTTCACCCACGTGTTCTTCCCGCTCACCGGCATGACCGCCGAGAAGCACGACGCCTTCCTGGTGCCCGACGGCAAGGGCGGCGCCCTCGCCGAGTTCAGCGGCAAGCTGCTCATCCAGGGCGAACCCGACGCCTCCAGCTTCCCCTCCGGCGGCCTGCGCTCCACCTTCGAAGCCCGCGGCTACACCGCCTGGGACGTGACCAGCCCGGCCTACATCCTGGAGAACCCCAACGGCACCTTCCTGTGCATCCCCACCGCGTTCGTCTCCTGGACCGGCGAGGCCCTGGACAAGAAGACCCCGCTGCTGCGCTCGCATCAGGCCCTGAACGTCCAGGCCAAACGCATCCTCAAGCTCTTCGGCGTGGAGACCAAACTGCCCATCACCTCCTTCGCCGGTCCGGAGCAGGAATACTTCCTCATCGACCGCAACTTCGTGTTCTCCCGTCCGGACCTGCTCATCGCCGGCCGCACCCTTTTCGGTGCCAAGTCGGCCAAGGGCCAGGAGTTCGAGGACCAGTACTTCGGCGTGGTGCCCCGCCGCGTGCTCTCCTTCATGATGGAGGTCGAGCGCGAGCTGTTCAAGCTCGGCGTGCCCGTCAAGACCCGCCACAACGAAGTGGCCCCCAGCCAGTTCGAAATCGCGCCCATTTATGAGCAGGGCAACCTGGCCACCGACCACAACCAGATGGTCATGACCACCATGCGCAGCGTGGCCAAACGCTACGGCATGATCTGCCTGCTCCACGAGAAGCCCTTCGCCGGCATCAACGGCTCGGGCAAGCACCTCAACTACTCCGTGGGCAACGCCGAGCTCGGCAGCCTCTTCGACCCGGGCGACACCCCGCACGAGAACGCCATGTTCCTGGTGTTCTGCGCCGCCGCCATCCGCGGCCTGCACAAGTACGGCGCCGTGCTCCGCGCCACCGTCGCCACCGCCTCCAACGATCACCGCCTGGGCGCCAACGAGGCTCCCCCGGCCATCATGTCCATGTACCTCGGCGAGCAGCTGGCCGACGTGTTCGATCAGATCAAGAAGGGCAAGCTCAAGGGCTCCAAGACCAAGGGCGTCATGAGCATCGGCGTGGACACCCTGCCCCCGCTGCCCATGGACCCGGGCGACCGCAACCGCACCAGCCCCTTCGCCTTCACCGGCAACCGCTTCGAGTTCCGCGCCGTGGGCTCCTCGCAGTCCATCGCCGGCTCGCTGGTGGCCATCAACACCATCATGAGCGAGTCCCTGGACTACATCGCCACCGAGCTGGAGAAAGCCACCAAGGGCGATCCCAAGAAGCTCAACGCCGCCGTGCAGTCCCTGCTCCAGAAGCTCATGAAGGAGCACGACGCCATCGTGTTCAACGGCGACGGCTACTCCGAGGCCTGGCACAAGGAAGCCGTCAAGCGCGGCCTGCCCGACCTGAAGACCACCCCCGAGGCCATGCCCGTGCTCTCCAGCAAGGAGTGCATCGAGCTGTTCACCAAGTACGGCGTCCTCACCGAGGCCGAACTGAAGAGCCGCGAGGAGATCTACCTCGAGCAGTACTGCAAGACCATCAAGACCGAGGCCGCCCTGGTCGCCCGCATGGCCACCACGATCATCTTCCCCGCCGCCATGCGCTACCAGAGCGAGCTGGCCTCCTGCTGCACCAACCTCAAGGCCATCGGCCACGACTACAAGATGGCCGCCCTGGAGTGCGTCACCGACAAGCTCCGCAACATGCAGGCCGCCGTGAGCAAGCTGGAGAAGCTGCTTGAGCACGAGTCTGACGGCGGCATCCACGCCGAGGCCAAGGTCCTCTGCGAAAAGGTCCTGCCCGCCATGCTCGAAATCCGCGGCTACGCCGACGCGCTGGAGACCGTGGTGGCCGACGACCTCTGGTCCCTGCCCAGCTACCAGGAGATGCTGTTCATCCGCTAAGGACGACGGCGCACGCGACAACAAGGGCCGCCCCGAGGGGCGGCCCTTTTCGTTTTCTGCCGGAATTCAAACTTACTGCGCGTTCTGCGGGAAGGGGATGTCCAGCGGCTCATAGTTCCGCCAGCCCGGACCGTCGAAGTGCCACCACTCCGTCTCCAGCGGCTCGAAACCCTGGGCCGTCATGGCGCGCTCCAGGATCAGGCTGTTGGCCTTGGCCTCGGCCGAGGCCCCGGCGTAGTCCCGGTGCGCCTTCACGCTGAAGTCGTCGTAGCCCGAGGGCATGGGCAGCTCCCGCCCCTGCGCGTCCACCAACGTCAGGTCCACGGCTGCGCCGACATTGTGGCGGGAGCTCTTCACGATGCGGCCGTTTTCGCGGCCGGGCTCCAGCACGTAGCGCCTGTCCGGCATGATCCGCCAGAACGCCTCCTGCACGCTGAACGGCCGGTAGCAGTCGAAGATTTTGAGGCCGAGCCCCTGGGCGCGCAGGGCGGCCTGAACCTTGACCAGCCGCTCGGCGATGTCCCGGCGCAGGTAGCAGCGCGCCGCGGGGTACACCGTCCTGCCGGTGAAGTTGTTGGGGGTGGCGTAGCGGATGTCGAGCACCAGGGTCCGGTCCAGGCTCGTGGGCTCGACCAGCCCGGCTTCGCGCAGAGCGGCGTCCTCCGTTCCGGCGGCCTGGGCCTGGGCGCACAGCAGCAGAAGAAGCAGCGGGACGGCGATGGAGAGTTTTCGCATGGCGGCCTCCTTCGCCCCCGGATACGCCCTGCTCCGGGAAAAGAAAAGCGGGGCCGGACGGACCGCGGCCCCGCATCGTCGCACACGCGAACTACTTCTTCTTGCCGCGCTTCTTCCAGAGCTCCATTTCCTTCATCTTCTTGCGGCGATCGCGCTGCAGGGACTTGCACACCAGGGGCATGCCCTTCTTGTACCCGAACTTTTCGCGATATTCCGCCGCCGTTAAGCCATGCGAAGCGAGATGCTTCTTGGTGATGATCTTGAAAGACTTGCCGCAGACACAGCAGGAGATGGTCTTCTCGCGAACGCACTTGGCCGGATCGCAGGATACATCCTCTTCGGCTGTCTGCACCGGGGCCTCTCCGGCGATTGCCTGAATGCCGCGCACCAGCTTTTTGACCATGGAGGTGATCTCCTCTTCGGTCATGGTCCGGACGCTGGCCTGCGCCTTGACGATCTCCAGGGCCTCTTTCAGAAAGTCGTCCATTGAACACTCCTTTTGGTGTCCTCTAGTGCACTACACATGGTGGATGCAAAAAACACGACCAATCACTCATGGTGCCACTATCAGTCTCTGCAACTTGCGTCAACATTGGCAGCGAATTGTGCCGTTGTTTTGTTATTGCTCGCGTCGCCGGTCCTGATAATCGCAGTCCTGCTGTCGTCATTGAAAAAAAAGGGCCGCCCTGAACAGGCGGCCCTGCATGCACGACGAAAGCGATTGGCGTTATTTTTTCAGCCAGCTCATCATGCCGCGCAGCTTGGAGCCGACCTGCTCAATGAGGTGGCCGGCGGCGATGCGGCGCTGGGCCTGAAGCACCGGCTGGCCGGCCTGGTTCTCCAGGATGAACTCGCGGGCGAACTCGCCGGTCTGGATCTCGTCCAGGATCTTCTTCATGGCCTTCTTGGAGTCCTCGGTGACGACGCGGGGACCGCGGGTGAAGTCGCCGTACTCGGCCGTGTCGCTGATGGAGTAGCGCATCTTGGACATGCCGCCCTCGTACATGAGGTCGACGATGAGCTTCATCTCATGCATGCACTCGAAGTAGGCCATCTCCGGCTGGTAGCCGGCCTCGACCAGGGTCTCGAAGCCCGCCTTGATCAGGGAGGTGACGCCGCCGCAGAGCACGGCCTGCTCGCCGAAGAGGTCGGTCTCGGTCTCCTCGCGGAAGGTGGTCTCGATGACGCCGCAGCGCGTGGCGCCGATGCCCTTGGCGTACGCCAGGGCGAGCTTGTGGGCTTCACCAGTGGCGTCCTGCTCCACGGCCACCAAGGAGGGCACGCCGCCGCCTTCGGTGAAGACGCGGCGAACCATGTGGCCCGGGCCCTTGGGCGCGATCATGATCACGTCCACGTCGGCGGGCGGCTTGATCTGGCCGAAATGGATGTTGAAGCCGTGGCCGAAGGCCAGAGCCTTGCCGGAGGTCAGGCCGCCCTTGACCTCTTCCTCGTAGATGGTCTTCTGGTACTGATCCTGGGCCAGGATCATGATCACGTCGGCGCGCTCGGCGGCCTCGCGGGCGCTCATGGGCTCGAAGCCGTGCTCCTTGGCCAGCTGCCAGTTGGGACCGGCGGGACGCTGGCCGACGATGACGTGCACGCCGGAGTCGCGCAGGTTCTGGGCATGGGCATGGCCCTGGCTGCCGTAGCCGATCACGGCCACGGTCTTGTTTTTCAGCACGCTCAAATCCGCATCACTCTCATAGTAGACTTTCATGACCTCTCCTTATTCTTTGGCAGGGCTTGGCCCCGCGTGGGTTGACGGGGTTCAGCCCTGCATGGAGCGCTTCATGGCGACCATGCCGGTTCGGGCGATCTCCTTGATGCCGAAACGGGTGAGCAGGCTCACGATGGCGTCGATCTTCTCGTGGGTGCCCGTGGCCTCGATGGTGATCTCGTCCACGCTCACGTCCACGACCTTGCAACGGAAAATGTCCACGGTGCGCAGGATCTCTGCACGGTGGGCATCGGTGGCGTTCACCTTCAGGAAGACCAGCTCGCGCAGCACGCTCTTCATCTCGGTCAGGTCCACGACCTTGATGACGGTGATGAGCTTGCGCAGCTGCTTGACGATCTGCTCGATGATCTGCTCGTCGCCCTCGGTGGTGATGGTCATGACCGACATGCCGGGGTCAAGCGTCGGGCCGACGTTGAGCGATTCGATGTTGAAACCGCGGCCGCTGAACAGGCCGGCCACCCGCGAGAGCACTCCGGGCTCGTTCTCCACGGTGACGGACAGGGTGTGTCGCATCTCTCGCGCCTCCTAGACCAGCAGCATGTCGGTGAGGGACGCGCCGGCCGGCACCATCGGGTACACGTTCTCCTCGCGCTCCACCTGCACGTCCACGATGACCGTGCCCGGGGTGTCCAGGGCCTTCTTCAGCACGGAGTCCAGCTCGCCAGGATCGCTGACGCGGAAGCCGGCCGCCCCGTAGGCCTCGGCAAGCTTCACGAAGTCCGGCTGGGCCTCCATGCAGGTCTCGCTGTAGTTGCGCTTGTAGAACAGCTCCTGCCACTGGCGGACCATGCCCAGGTAGGCGTTGTTCAGGATGATGATCTTGACGCCCAGCTTGTTGCTCACCGCCGTGGCCAGCTCCTGGATGTTCATCTGGATGGAGCCGTCGCCGGCGATGTCGATGACCATCTTGTCCGGCCGGGCGAACTGCGCGCCGATGGCCGCGGGGAAGCCGTAGCCCATGGTGCCCAGGCCGCCCGAGGACAGGAAGGCGTTGGGTTCGCGGAACTTGTAGAACTGGGCCGCCCACATCTGGTTCTGCCCCACCTCGGTGCAGATCACGGCGTCGCCGCCGGTCAGCTCGTAGAGCTTCTCCACCACGTGCTGCGGCTTGATGGCGCCGTTGCACGGGTGATAGGTCAGCGGATGCTCCCTGCCCCAGATGCCCACCTTGGTGATCCAGGGCATGTGCGCGCCCTCGTAGTCGTACTCGTCCAGGTTCTGCTCCAGCTCCTCCTTGAGGGCCTCCAGCGCAAGCCGGCAGTCGGCCACGATGGGCACATGGACGCTGACGTTTTTCTGGATGCTCGTGGGATCGATGTCGATGTGCACGAGGGCGGCGTTGGGCGCGAAGGTGCTCACCTTGCCGGTGACGCGGTCGTCGAAGCGCGCGCCCACCGCGAGCACGAGGTCGGCGTGGTTCACGGCCATGTTGGCGGCGTAGGTGCCGTGCATGCCGAGCATGCCGAGCCAGAGCCGCTCGTCGTCGCCGGGGAAGCAGCCCAGGCCCATGAGCGTGGACGTGACCGGGATGTGCAGGGTCTTGGCCAGCCAGGTCAGGTCCTTGTGGGCCTTGCTGGTGATCACGCCGCCGCCGGCGTAGATCAGCGGCCGCTCGGACTCGCGGATGAGCTGGGCGACCTTGCGGATCTGGCCGGCGTGCGGCTTGTAGTTGGGGTTGTAGCTGCGCATGCGCACGTCTTCGGGCCAGACGAACTTGGTCTTGACCTGCATGACGTCCTTGGGCAGGTCCACGAGCACCGGGCCCGGCCGGCCGGACCGCGCAAGGTAGAACGCCTGGCGGATGGTGTGCGCCAGATCGTCGATGTTCTTCACCAGGTAGTTGTGCTTGGTGCAGGGCCGCGTGATGCCGACGATGTCGACTTCCTGGAAGGCGTCGTTGCCGATGAGCGGCGTGGGCACCTGACCGGTGAGGATGACCACCGGAATGGAGTCCATGTACGCCGTGGCGATGCCGGTGACGGTGTTGGTCGCGCCGGGGCCGCTGGTGACGAGGCACACGCCGACATTGCCCGAAGCGCGGGCGTACCCGTCGGCGGCGTGGATGGCGCCCTGCTCGTGCCGGACGAGCACGTGCTTGAGGGACGAATTGGGCAGCTCGTTGTAGATATCGATGACGGCCCCGCCGGGGAAGCCGAAAATGACATCAACTCCTTCGCGTTTCAGACATTCGAGCAGGATTTGAGCTCCACTGAGCTCCATGGTCCTACGCCTCCTGTTGACGATACTTATCCAGCAAGGCTTGCAGTTTCGTCTTTCCGGCAAGCTTCTTCTTCTTCAGCTCCTTGATCTCCTGTTGTACGACGGGGCTTAGGAAAGGCTTGCCTTCTAGCTTAATTATCATTTTTTCAAACTCCTGGTGCTGCAGCCAAAGAGCGCGCAGTTCAGAGTCCTGGCTTGCGTACTTTTCGATAAGCGCGTGTTCCAGAGCTTCCATTATCGACTCCTTCTGTTGGAGGTTGCCTGTCCGCCTGCTCCGAAGGATCGGGCCAGACGGGTTCCGCCTCAGCTGTGACGCACAGCGTCTTTTGCCGGGACGTTTGTCCCGACGTCAGGCGAACCTGGCTGCGCTTCAGGCCGAGGAGCCCGGCCACGAAGGCAATAAGCGCCTGGTTCGCCTTGTTGTCAACGGCGGGTGCGGCGAGACGGATCCGGAGGTGCTCCTGATGCAGCCCGGCCAGCTCGTCGCGCTTGGCGCCCGGCTGCGCCCACACGCGCAGCCGCCATTCCCCGACGCCCACCTTGCGGACATATGCCGGGAGCGCCCTTTCCGCCAAAATATCACTCCGCCTTGCGCAAATACTTCAACTTGGACTCGAGATTCTCCAGCCGGTTCTCGGCCGGGTCCTCGGCGTCCAGGATGCGCAGATGCGTCTCCAAAAGCCCGCGCAGCTGAATCTCGAACTGGCTGCGCTGGCGCTTCAAATTCTCGATATCCTCATAAAGCTGCGCCAGCCGGTTGTGGCCCTGCTGGACCATGCCCTCGGCCTTGGCGCGCGCCTCGTCGATGATCAGCTGGGCCTCGCGCTGGGCGCCGCCCTTGATGTCGTCGACCATTTTCTGGGTGCTCATGAGCGTGTCGCGCAGGGTTTCGTCGCGCTGCCGGAACTCCTCCACGCTCTGCTCCATGCGCTTGACCTTCTTGATCAGCGCCTTGCGCTCCTCGGCCACGGCGCCCAGCATCTCGGCCACCTCGGCCATGAGCTGGTCGACCTCATCCGGGGCATAGCCCCACATGCGCTTGGAGAACTTGCGGTTCAGCAGATCGATCTTTGAAATGGTCACGGCCTCACCCCTGGGATTGTCCGGTCACGGCGCCTGTCATGCGCCCAGGCCACGCATGGCCATGCCGAGGTCGAACGCCAGCTTGTCGAGGAGCGCCGTGGCGATCTCCACCGCCACGATGACGACAACGGGCGAGAGGTCGAAGCCGCCGAGCACCACGAAGGGCATCCAGCGGCGGATGCGGTAATATACGGGATCGGTAATGCTGCGCAGGATGCGGATGAGCGGATTGTACGGGTCCGGGCTCACCCAGGAAAGCAGCGCGTTGATGATCACGGCCCACATGTAGATGGTGAGCAGGGTGGAGATGACGTGCAGCAGCTTTACGACGATGATCATGAGATAAGACATCAATCCTCCGCGGACGCGGTCACCGGAAAAGCTGGGCACCCCTGCGTCTGCCGTTCTTTTGGCACAGCGGCAGTCAAGAATCAAGCCCCAAAGGGAGCCGCCGGAAGCTCCGGCCAGGCCCGCGAAAGTGCCCGAGCCAACGTCGGGAAGTCCGGAACGCTCAGATCGGCCTCCAGGTCCATGTCCTTGAAGGCCCAGAAAGGCACGCCGGCGTTGCGCGCGGTCTCGCCGTCCACGCTGGAGTCGCCGAGAAAGGCCACCTCGTCCCGCCCAACGCCCCAGGCCGCAAGAATCTTCTCCACGCCGTCCGGGTCGGGCTTGGGCGCGCGGGTGTTGGCCACGGTCATCACCGGATCGAAATATCCCGCCAGATCCACGGCCTTGAACACCAGGTGCACGGTGTCCATGCGGTTGGTGTCCACGCCGAGGAGAAAGCCCCCGGTCTTGAGCCAGGACAGCAGCCGGCGGATGCCCGGCTCCCGCGTGAGAAAGGGCAGCATGTCGCGGTAGTCGATCTGCGAGCGGAAGGCCAGCCCGGCCTCGTATTGCTCCGGCGGCAGGATGCGCCGGAGCGAATCGTAGACGTTCTGGATGTGGGTGTAGTGCTCGTCCTCCGGGCTCATGGGCGGCAGGCCGAAGTGCGTGCGGTACTTGTTGTAGTACACGGTGTTGGCCACGAAGGAGTCGATGAGCACGCCGTCGCAGTCGAAGATGAAGCCCCGGCACCGACGCAGGAGCGCGGCGTCGTAGGAATCGCTCAGCACGGGCACGGCTCGTCCTCCGGGGCGTAGACGGCGATGGTGAGTTCGGCGGCGAGCCAGGGCCGGGCCTCCGGCAAGCGGCCCAGTCCGGCCAGCTTCCAGACGGCGTCGCGGAACACGTGTCCCGCGCCGGGCGCGGCGTCCGCCGGACCGGCGGCCGCGCCGGAGTCGGCCAGCGCCTCGGCCACGCCGGAAAGCGGCGCGCAGAGCACCGCCCCGGGCTCGAGCAGCGCGAAGGATTCGATCAGGCCGCGCCAGGGCACGGACAGCGGCGAGCCCTCCGGCGGGTTCATGCCGGAGAGTTCGCGGCCCAGGGCCAGGGCCTCCTGGTCGGACTCGTCGTCCGCCTCGGCGTCGTCCCTGGCCACGCTGCGGCCCAGGCGCTCCCAGGACGCGCGCAGGCCGGCGTCTATGCCCCGGAGTTCGATGAGCCGCTCCTCCAGGTTCCAGGCCAGCAGCAACAGCATCTGCGCCTGACGGCGGGCCGCAAGCAGCGGGTCGTCCCCGCCGGCGGCGGCGCGGACGCCGGCCAGCACGGCGGATTCGACCTCGCCCAGGACCTTGCCGCTGCCCTCGTCGGACAGCGCGCCGGCCTGCCGGGCCAGGGTCTGGGCCACGAGGTCGCGCGAATCACCCACGGTCTCGCCGTAGCGCAGGGTGTCCGTCAGAAGCGCGCGGGCCGTGCGGCGGTCGAACGGCGCGGCCTCGGGCGGCAGGTGGACCCGGCTGCGCGGGTCGCCCACGCCGGGGTCGAGGAAACGCAGGGATTCCGGCATGGCCCGGCGCGCGGACTCGGCCACGAGTTCGGGGTGCAGATAGGGGAAGCACAGGTGCATGGTCGGCTCCAGGTTCAGTCTTTGCCCTGCGGGCGGAAATTGCGGCACGTCCCCGGGCATTCGGGGAGGCGCAGCAGGCAGAGGTCGGCGAACAGATGGCGGCACTCGGGCATGTCGCCGCCCGGGGCCGGGACATAGTCCGGGCAGTCCACCTCGATCCCGGCCAGCCGCTCGAAGCGCCTGCGCCAGAGGTCCGGCACGCTGGACTCGGTCAGGCCAAAGCTCTCGGCCCGGTCGAGGAACTCCTCGTAGGCGGCCTCCCAGCGGCGCAGCACGCCGCAGCGCGTATTCGTCGCCAAGCCGGGATTGAGCTGTTCCTCGTAGAGGCAGCGCCCCTGATACAGGGAACGGCAACCCGTGCCCGGCAGGCGGACGATCTTCGCCTTCCTGTCCGGGCTCATGCGGCCCCCGCCGCCGGATAACTCGCCAGCATCACGCCTCCGCGGCTCGTCTGTAAGCTGCGGCCTGCGCGTTGTAAAGCCGCCCGCAGGAAATGACGCCTCCCGCCCCGTCTCGCGGCGGGGCATTGACCGCCCGTGGCCGCGGGCGTACATCCGGGCGAGCGTGCAGGACAGGAGATTCGGACTATGGGCGGACTGACGGGAATTCTGCTGATCGTCATCGTGGTGCTGATCATCACCGGCTTCAACAAGCTGCCCGAGCTCGGCTCCGGCCTGGGGCGCAGCATCAAAAACTTCAAGCGCAGCCTGAACGAACCCGACGAAATCGACGTCACCCCCGAGGCCGAGCGTCGCAAGCGGGACAAGGACCGGAAGGGCTAACGCCGGGACGAGCCGTTTTCGAACTGCGGGATCATGCGCACGCCAATCACCAGATAGTAGAGGCCGGAAACGGCCGTGAGCAACGCCACCGCGGCGATGAGCCCCATGCGCGTCGTGGGCCAAGCCTCCGGCGTGCTGTGTTCGACCATGATCAGCAGCACCAGGGAAATCTGCGCCAGAGTGGCGCACTTGCTGACCCAGACGGGATGGATGCCGCGCTTCACGTCCACGCCGGAATACTGCAACAGCGCCAGCCCGCCCACGATGAACACGTCGCGGCTGACCACCAGCACCGTCAGCCAGCCCGGGATCCAGGTTTGCAGCGCCAAGCAGATGTAGGACGTGACGAGCAGGATCTTGTCCGCCAGGGGGTCGAGCATGGCCCCGAACATGGAGCGCTGCTTGAGGATGCGCGCCAGCAGGCCGTCCAGGGCGTCGGTCAGCCCGGCCACGGCGAAGAGCAGCCAGGCCAAATCAAAGCGCCGGTCCACGAAGGCGATGACGAAGCCCGGCGTGAGCAGAATCCGCATCACCGTGAACAGGTTCGGGATGGTCCAGTTGTTTTCGCGAAGCGGCGGGGTCATTTCGTCTGCCGCCCCGCTGAGGTTTCGGCCTGCTGCGCCAGGCCGCCCTGCGACACGGTGAAGCCGCGTCCGGGCAGATACTCGCGCAGGTGCGCGTCCAGCCGCGCCTGATTCACCACGCGCAGGGTCCAGCGGGCCACGATTTCGCCATTGCCCAGCTCCACGGTCTGAAGCACCGCGCCCTGCACGGCGTCGTCCCAGCCGGCCAGCACGCGCGAAAACTCATGCACCCCGTCCACGCTGGCGAAGCCGCGCGCCACGACCCCCGGCCCGGCGGCCGACTGCACGGCCGACTGGCTTTCCAGACCGCCGTAGAAGCGCCCCCAGACCGCCAGCCAGAGATCGGACAGGCTGCTCGCATCGGCCGCCAGGGACTGGCCCTCGCCGCGCAGCACGGCCTTGTAATAGCCCTGCGGCAGGCGCTCCAGGTTCACTTCCAGCGGGGCTTGGCCGGCGCTGGCGCGGTTCAGGCCCAGCAGGACCGAAAGCCCGTCCAGGGCGCGGAAGTCGCGCTCGGTCACGCCCTGCCCGAAGCTGACCTTGTAGGCCCGCGTCCGGCCGCCTCCGGCGAAAAGCCCCAGCCGCACCAGATCCGCGCGCAGGGCCTTGCCGTTGACGTCGACGTCCAGCGTCAGCTCGCCGGCGGCGGCGGGATGCCCGGCCGGCTGCGCCTGGGCGGCCGGCTCCTCGCCCGGCTCCTGCGGCCGCGCGACTTCCTGATAGCTCACGACATAGCCCACGGCGAGCGGGGCCAGATGCCGGCGCAGGGCGTTCTGCCGCGCCTCGGGCAACGGCGCGGGCAGCAGCCGCCGGCACTCCTGCATCACGGCGTCGACGAAGGCGCTCTCCAGGGCCTGACGCCGCGCCTGGACTCCGTGGGCTTCCGAATCGGACCGGCCGCTGACGCGCTGCGTATCGGCCAGGGCGGCCGGCGCCGTCAGCGCGCAGAGCAGCGCGCAGCTAAGCGCGGCAAGGCCGGCAATGCGCAGACAAGATGAGCGTGACGTCACGGAACCTCCCATCAGTCCGTCAAAATGGCCACGGCGCAACGAGCGGGCACGGACTTGGCGCGCAGAAGCGCGCGCACGGCCCGGGCCTCCGGCGCGGCCAGCCGCAGATCCGGTCCGGACTCGCCGACCGGACCGGCCGCCTTGACCACGAGGGGTTTTTCGCCCACCCGCACCCGCAGGGCCGCGTCGTCAACGTCCCGAGCATACACCACAAGTCCCTGCCGCACAACGCCGTTGCGCGAAACGGCGAACGCGCCGTAAAGCCCGACGCCGGCCTCGTCGTAGAGCACGGGCAGCAGCGCCCGCGTGGCGCCGGTTCCGCGCGCGTCCACCACCAGGCCGCTGTGCTCGGCGTCCTCCTCGGGCAGGACCGGGACCGGCGGGACGACCTCCGCCGCCGGCGCGCCCTGCTGCGGGGCGAATGACTCCAGCGGCCGGTCCCCCATGGACGGTCGCGACTTCAACGCCACGAGCTCCTGTTCCGTGCGCTCCAGCCGCTCGGCCGACTTCTCCGCGAGATCGGCCGGCGACGCGATGCGCGGGGCCAGGCCGGTGTTGAACTGCGAGGCGCGGGGCAAAAGCAGCTCCAGGACCTCCCCGCGCATGGGCAGCACGGCCCGCAGGACCACGACGCCGTCCGTTTGCGACTGGACGCTCCGCGCCGGCGAGGACAGGGCCAGCACACGCAGGCGGTCCGCGGCGCGGTGGTCGCGGATCAGGTGTTGAACGGCGTTCAAGTCGGCGCGAATCTGCACATGCGTCAGCGCGGCCAGCAGATGCTTGCGCGCGGCCAGCGCCGCCCGGCGCGGGCCGGCGTCCGGCGCGGCCTCCCCTATCGCGGCGAGTCCGGCCCAGTCGATGCGGCCGGGTTCGGGAGCGGAGACCTCGGCCGCCAGGGCCGCTGCGGCGCAGACGAACAGAAGGGCGACGGCGAGGATCAGCGCGGAAAGATGAAGCGACGGGGTGCGGAATGCGCGCATGCCACCTCCTGGGCGTTGGATTGTGCCCTTATTGAGTAGCGTCCCGGCGGACGTCTGGCAAGTGCCCGTCCGCCGGGCCTTGCGGGCCGTGCACTGATGGGATAGGGTCCGCGCAACCGAACCCAGGAGGCGGCGATGAACCTGTACCTCATGCAGCACGGCGCCACCCTGCCCCAGGCGGCCAAGGCCAACCAGCCGCTGAGCCCCGTGGGCTGCGACCAGATGGCCGCCACGGCCCGGGCCATGCGCATCATGGGGCTGTGGTTCGACGCGCTCCTGGCCAGCCCGGCGCACCCGGCCGTGCAGACCGCGCACATCCTCGCCGCGGGCCTGGGCTACGCCGCCTCCAGCGTGACCACCTTCCCGGCCCTCAAGGGCTCCACCAGCCTCAAGGCCTGCCTGGAGGCCCTGCGCGAGTGCGAACGCTTCCAGTCCGTGCTCCTGGTGGGCGAGCTGCCGCTCCTGGGCGACGTCGCCTCGCACCTGCTCTCCACCGGCCCCCGGCTGGCCATGGCCATGGAGGGCGCGGCCCTCATCGCCATCAGCGCGGCGAACCTGAGCACGCGCGGCGGCGTCCTGCGCTGGCTTCTGCAGGGGCCGCAGCTCCAGATGATCGCCGCGTCCTAGGCTACTCGATGCAGAGCATGGCGTAGTCGTCGCCGGTGATGCACACCGCGCCGCCCTCGCGCACCTCGAAGGTGTTCTCCACGCCCACCATGCCCAGTCCGGGAATGCCGTGCTTGGGCTCCAGGGCGAAGACCTGCCCCTGCTCCACCGGACGGTCGAAGCCCTTGGCGATGGCCGGCCAGCCGTCGATGGCCAGGCCGATGCCGTGGCCCAGGAAGGGCACCTTGTTCGCGCCCAGCCCCATGAAGCCCTCGCCGAAGCCGGCCTTGACGGCCCAGTCGGCGCAGTGGGCCCAGATCTCGCTGACCAGCGCGCCGGGCTTGAGGGCCTCCGCCGCCCAGGCCTGCACGTCCATGCAGAAGCTGTGCGCGGACCGGGCCGCGTCCGGAATGCCCGACTCCGGCCCAGCCCAGCAGAGCTGGGTCTTGTCGGTGTGGTAGCCCTCCATCTGGAAGCCTACGTCCAGGGCCAGCGGCTCGCCATAATTCCAGACCTGCCCGGCGTAGCCCATGAGCGGCACGGCCGGATGCTCGCCGCGCACGCCCAGCGGGCCGTTGAAGCTGCTCGGATAGTTGCCCGAGTCCCCGGCCGAGACGTGGCCCAGGAAGCACTCCTCGCCGTAGGCGCTCATGCGCAGGACGCCCTGGTGACCCAATTCGTAAAAGACGCTCCAGGACAGGTGCGAGATCTCGCGCTCGCTCATGCCCGGCTTGATGAGCTTGGGCAGGACGTCGTGCAGGGCGATGTGGTGGCGTTCGCCGCAGAGGCGCAGAATGCCGAGCTCCCACTCGCTCTTGCGGGCCTGGGCGATGGCCAGCACGTTGTCGCCGGAGACGAAGCGCACCCCGGGCAGGCGCGCGGCGAGCATCTGGCCCAGCTGCCAGGTCAGGCCGGCCATGTCCACGGCCACCACGTCGCTGAAGGGCGCGCCAGCCTCGGCGACCAGTCCGGCGAGGTCCTTGTAGGAACGGTAGGCCACGTTGCGGATGGTCGGGGATTCGAGGTCCGCGCGCTCCCGTCCCTTGCGCAGGAGCAGCAGCGGCGCGCCGTCGAGCGGCAGCCAGCAGCAGCCTGCGCCCATGGTGCCGGTAAGGTAGTAGATCTGCGGCTTGCTGAACACGAGCAGGCCGCCGGCCTGCGGAACGAGTTCCCGAAGCAGGCTGCGGCAGCGCTCGTGGCGCAGGGCCAGCTCCTCGGCGGGAATGGTGGCCAGGGCGTGGAACATGGGCGGCTCCTTGGAAGGCGGATGGTTCGGGTCTTTGCAATGGCTCGGCTTTGCGCTACAGGCCTGTAAGCCGCCCCGGACGCGATCCGGTTACGGCGGCCGGAGGACCTTCATGCCATTCAGCGACTCAGAGCTAGCCGCCCTGCTCCGGCAGGTCAAGACCATCGCCGTGGTCGGTGCCAACGACAAACCCGGACGGCCCGTGGACACGGTGGGCCGCTACCTCCTGGCCGCGGGCTTCCGCGTGATTCCCGTGCATCCCAAGCGCGAAACGGTCTGGGGGCTCAAGGCCTACCAGCGCCTGGAGGACATCCCCGAGCCCGTGGACGTGGTGGACCTGTTCCGCGCGGCCGAGGCCTGCCCCGAGCACGCCCGCGAGACCCTGCGCTTGGCCGTCCGGCCGCGCTGCTTCTGGATGCAGTCGGGCATCGTCAGCGCCGAGGCGACGGAAATCCTCAGAGACAGCGGCGTGCGCGTGGTCGAGGACCGCTGCCTCAAGGTGGAGCACCAGCGCCTGCTGGGAGCCGTCGATGTCTGAGGCCTTCGCCTGCAAACGCTGCGGCCAGTGCTGCGAGGGCGTCGGCGGCATCGTGCTCACGGCCAAGGACCGCGAACGCCTGGCCGCACACCTGGGCCTCGGCGTGGCCGAGATGCTGGAGCGCTACGCCGAACGCGTGAACGGCAAGTACCGCCTGCGCGCGGGCGCGGACGGCTACTGCGTCTTTTACAAGGCCGGACTGGGCTGCGGCGTGCATCCCGGCCGGCCGGACATCTGCCGGGCCTGGCCCTATTTCCGCGGCAACCTCGTGGACAAGGCCAGCTGGCAGATGATCCAGAGCGACTGCCCCGGCGTCGCGGCGGAGGCCGGCCACGAGGCCTTCGTGAACCAGGGCCTGGCCTACATCCGGGAGCACGGCCTGGCCCACGATCCCGGCCCGGAGACGCCCAGCGCCCTTGTGCTCGACCCGACCCTCAAGGACCGCGGCAAACCATGAACCTGCAGGACTGCCGCCGCATCCTCCGCGTGCCGTCCGGCGCGGGGTTGGACGAGGTCAAGGCGGCCTTCCGCAAGCTGGCGTTCCGGCTGCACCCGGATCTCAACCCCGCGCCCGACGCGGCGGAAAAGTTCCGCGAGCTCAACGAGGCCTATGTCCTGCTTTCGCACAGTCTGAAGGACGAGGCCCGGAGCGACGACCCGCGCCAGCAGTCCCAGGCGCGGGAACAGGCCCGGGATCAGCGCGGCGACGAGCGCACGCGCAAGGCCAGGGCCGGCAAGGCCTATGCCCGTGGCGCGGCCGAGTCCCAGCGCCCCGGCCCCCAGTCCGGCGGCGGCGCCAAGCCCGGCGCGTTTCATTTCCGTGAGGAGGAGGTCCTGCGCGATCTGCTCTCCGATCCCTTCGCCCGGCAGGTTTTCGAGGACATCTACAGCCAGCTCAAGCACGGCAAGGCCGCCGGTCCGGCAGGCAAACCCACGTCCGGGCAAGCGGGCTTCACCCCGCCGCCCCGGGCGCAGCGGCCGCAGCCCCCCCGGCCCGAAACGACGCCCCGGCCGCTCAAGCGCCGCAAGCTCACAATCTCCTGGGGCGACAAGTCCCTGGGCCTTGATCTGAGCAAGGGCATCGTGGGCGGGGTCAAGTCCTGGCTGCGCGGCCAGCTCGACGACGAGCAGACCGTGGCCTTCCCGGCCCACGCCCTGGGTCCGGGCAAAGTGGTGCGCCTCACGGTGAGCGCGCGCTTCGGGGAGTCCAAGACTGTGGAGGTCACGCTCCCGCCGGACTTCGTCATCGGCCGGCCGGTGCGTCTGCGCGGCCTGGGCCGAAAGCTCGGCCCGTTCACCGGAGACCTGTTTTTACGGGTTTTGGCAAAATAGACATTTTGCCGCCCCTTGTGTTCACGGCGGAAATTGACTAGTCCGCGTGGGAAAGCAACAGCACAAGGAGCCGCAATGCTCGCCATTCTCGACTACAAGGCCGGCAATCAGACCAGCGTGCGCAGGGCCCTCGACCACCTCGGCATCGAGAACCTGATCACCAACGATCCGGACCGGCTGGCCGCGGCCGACGGGATCATCTTCCCCGGCGTGGGTGCCGCCGGCCAGGCCATGAACGAACTCGCCTCCGGCGGCCTGGACGAGGTGCTGAAGGGCCTCATCTGGCAGGAGAAGCCGCTGCTGGGCATCTGCGTCGGCTGCCAGATCCTCCTGGACTACTGCGAGGAGAACGACACCCGCACGCTGGCGATCATCCCCGGCGAATGCCGCCTGTTCAACCCGGCCTGGACCGAGGAGAACGGCTCGCCCATCCGCGTGCCCCACATGGGCTGGAACCGCGTGACGCTGCGCAAGCCCTGCCCCCTGTTCAAGGGCATCCCGGACGAGGCGGAATTCTACTTCGTGCACAGCTACTATCCCGCGCCCAAGCCCGAGTTCGTCCTCGGCGAAACCATGTACGGCGAGAACTTCTGCTCCATCCACGGCCGCACCGGCCTCTGGGCCGTGCAGTTCCACCCGGAAAAGAGCGGCCAGCCCGGCCTGACCCTGCTCAAAAATTTCCACGCCTACTGCCTGGAGGTCAAAAATGCTTAGCCGCCGCATCATCCCCTGTCTGGACGTGCGCGACGGCAAGCTCACCAAGGGCGTCAAGTTCAAGGGCAACGTGGACATCGGCGATCCCGTGGAGACCGCGCGCATGTACTACGAGCAGGGCGCGGACGAGATCGTCTTCTACGACATCACCGCCTCCAGCGAGGGCCGCGGCATCTTCCTCGACGTGGTGGAACGCGTGGCCAGCCAGATCTTCATCCCCTTCTCCGTGGGCGGCGGCATCAACTCCGTGGCCGACATGCGCGCCGTGCTGCTGGCCGGGGCCGAGAAGTGCTCGGTGAACTCCGGCGCGGTCAAGAACCCGGACATCATCAGCGAGGGCGCTGCCGCCTTCGGCGCGCAGTGCGTGGTGCTCGGCATGGACGTGAAGCGCGTGACCAAGAGCGATAAAATCCCCTCGGGCTTCGAGGTGGTCATCCACGGCGGCCGCAAGTACACCGGCATGGACGCCATCGAATGGGCCAAGACCGGCGAGTCCCTGGGCGCGGGCGAAATCTGCCTGAACTCCATCGACGCCGACGGCACCAAGGACGGCTACGACCTGGAGCTGACGCGCCTGGTGGCCCAAAGCGTGCGCATCCCGGTCATCGCCTCGGGCGGCGCGGGCAATCCGCAGCACATGGCCGACGCCTTCACCAAGGGCAAGGCCTCGGCCGCGCTCATCGCCTCCATCGTGCACTACGGCGAGTACACCATCCGCCAGATCAAGGAACACATCGCCGCCCAGGGCGTGCGCATGCGCATGGTCTGGTAAGCGCGGCCCCGCAGGGGGGCCGCCTTCGCCATGAACGAGAACCTTCGCCGCTATGCCGAGGCCCTGGCCGCGCTCGACGCCCGGGGCCTGCTGCGCCGTCTGCCGCCACCCGCGGCGGAGGGCGGGCTGGACTTTTCCGGCAACGACTACATGGGGCTGGCCCGCCGGCCGGAACTGGCCGAGGCGGCCTGCGCCGCCGGCCGCCGCTACGGCTCCGGGGCCACGGGCTCGCGCCTGCTCTCGGGCAACACGCCGATCCACGAGGCCCTGGAGTCGCGCATCGCCGCGGACAAGGGCAGCGAGGCGGCGCTGACCTTCGCCACCGGCTACCAGACCAACGCCGCCTGCATCGCCGCCCTGCTCGACCGTTCAGTCCTCGGCGCGGAGCCGCTGGTGTTCAGCGACCGCCTGAACCATGCGAGCATGCACCTGGGCTGCCAGCTCGCCGGGGCCCGGCAGCTGCGCTACCACCATCTCGACCTCGATCATCTTAAAGTTTTACTTGAAAGACATACGAACGAGGACCGGCCGCGCGTCATCCTCAGCGAGAGCGTGTTCGGCATGGACGGCGACATGGCCGACGTGGCCGCGCTGCAAACGCTGGCTTTGTCCCACGGCGCGCTGCTGTACATCGACGAGGCCCACGCCACCGGCGTGTTCGGCCCGCGCGGCTACGGCCTTTGCGAAGCCGTGGACCTCGCGCCGTCCACGGTGGTCATGGGCACCATGAGCAAGGCCCTGGGGGTGAGCGGCGGCTACGTGGCCTGCTCGCGCCTCGTGCGCGACTATCTCGTGAACCGGGCGGGCGGCTTCATCTTCTCCACCGCGCCCTCGCCGCTGGTCATCGGCGCGGCGTTGCGCGCCTGGGAGTTGCTGCCCGAGCTCGGCGCGGAGCGCGCCGCCCTGCTCGACCACGCGGAGCGGCTGCGCCGGGGGCTGCGCGGCCTCGGCCTGGACACGGGCGCGTCCGTCACGCAGATTGTGCCGGTGATCCTGGGATCGCCGGAGCGCACCCTGGCCGCGCGCGACAGGCTCGCCGCGCAGGGCATCCACGTGTCCGCCGTGCGGCCGCCCACGGTGCCGCAGGGCGCCTCGCGCCTGCGCATCGGCCTTTCCGCCGCGCACACGGACGCGGACATCGCACGGCTGCTGGCCGCCTGCGAGGGCTTGTGATCGGCCTGGCCCTGCTGCACGGCTGGGGCTACGGACCGGAGGTCTGGTCCGGCTGGGCCGCGGAGTTCCCGGAACGGCCCGTGGCCCTGCTCGACGCCGGATTCTTCGGCCCGCCCGCCATGGCCCTGCCGGAAAATCCCGACGGCTGGCTGGGCGTCGGCCACTCCCTGGGCTTCGCCCGGCTGCTCGGCCTGGACGTTCCCTGGCGCGGACTGGCGGGCTTCGGCGCGTTCCTGCGCTTCTGCCGCCTGCCCGGCCAGACCGACGGCACGCTCCCGGAGGTCATCGACGCCATGCTGGCCCGCCTGGACACCGATCCGGCCGAGGTGTTGCGCCGCTTCACCCGGCGTTGCGGCCGGGAGGAACGCCGGCCGGCCCCCGCTGCGGACGGCCTGGAGCGCCTGCGCCAGGGCCTGCGCCTGTTGCGCGGGCTGGACTTGGCCGCGCCGGCCCGGCCGTGTCCCACCCTGCTCGCCCACGCCGCCGACGACCGCATCGTCCCGCAGTCCCTGGCCGAAGAGGCCGGCCGGCGGCTCGCCGCGCGGCTGGAGATTTTCGATTCCGGCGGCCACGCGCTGCCCTTCATACGCCCCGCGAAGTGCGCGCGGCTCGTCCGGGAGTTCCTGCATGGTCTGGCGTGAGCCCGGCCCGGCGACCCGGCGCGACTGTATCGCCCGACGCTTCGGCGCGCGGGCCGGCGACTACGAGGAGCACGCCCGACTGCAGGCCCTCTGCGCCGAACGTCTGGCGGAGTTCATCCGCGCCACGGGCGGACTGCCGCCGGGACCGGCGGCCGAAATCGGCTGCGGCACCGGCCTGCTCACGCGCCTGCTCGCCGACGGCTCGCGCCCCTGGCTGGCCACGGACATCGCCCCGCAGATGCTCGCCCGCTGCCGCGAACGTCTGGCCGACAGGTCCGGCGTGACCTTCGCCCTCATGGACGGCCAGCGCCCGGCCTTCGCGCGGGAGCCCGCGGCCATCGTGAGCAACCTGGCCGCGCAATGGTTCGAGGATCCGGCGGCCGGGCTTGTGCGCCTTGCGCGCCGGACGCGCGTGCTGGCCTTCGCCGTGCCCCTGGCCGGCAGCTTCGCCGAGTGGGAGGCGGCCTTCCGCGCCCTGGGCCGCAGCTCCGGGCTGCTGCCCCTGCCCGACCCGAACGCCCTGCTGGCCGCCCTGGCGGCGGTTCCCGGCGCGCGCCTGCGCCACGCCGTGGAGACGCACCATTTCCGGTACGAATCGGGCCGCGCCTTCGCCGAAAGCTTCCGGCGCACCGGCGCGGACCAGCCCAGGCCCGGCTACAGGCCCGGCCCCATCCGCGCGGTGCTCCGCCGCTTCGCCGCGGGAATGGACGCGAGCGTGCGCGTGCTCTACTGTCGCCTGGAACGGGAGGATGCATGAAAGTCTTCGTCACCGGCACCGACACCGACGCGGGCAAGACCGTCGTGAGCGCTTGGCTGTGCCTGCACGCCGGCGCGGACTACTGGAAGCCCATCCAGTCCGGCCATCCGCCGGACCGCGACGCGGACGCGGTGGCCCGGTTGTCGGGCGCGCGGGTCCACCCGGAGCGCCATCTGCTGCGCGCGCCGCTCTCCGGCCAGGACGCCGCCCGGCTGGAGGGCAAGCGCATCGAGCTGGACGACTTCCGCCCGCCGCAAACCGCACGTCCGCTGGTCATCGAGGGCGCGGGCGGCGTGCTCGTGCCGCTGAACGAGTCCGCCACCACCCTGGACCTCATCGAGCGCCTGGGCGCGCCGGTCATCGTGGCCGCGCGCAGCGGGCTGGGCACCATCAACCACACCTGCCTGACGCTCATGGCCCTGCGTTCGCGCAATCTGCCCATCCTCGGCGTGGTGTTCTCCGGCCCGCCCAATGCGGCCAACCGCGCGGCCATCGAACATTTCGGCAACACCAGGGTCCTGGGCGAACTGCCGCTCCTGGATCCGCTGACCCGGGAGGCGCTGTCCCGCGTGGCCCCGCTGCCCGGCGCACTGGACTGGATACGGTGGAAGGCATGAGCGAAACACTGGTCGAACGCGACCGCAAATACATCTGGCACCCCTTCACCCAGGAAAAGACCGCGCCGCCGCCGCTGCCGGTCCAAAGCGCGCGCGGCGCGAGCCTGTTCCTGGAGGACGGCCGCGAGATTCTGGACATGGCCTGCTCCTGGTGGGTCACCGTCCACGGTCACGCGCACCCGAGGATCGCCGCGGCCGTGGGCCGGCAGGCGGCGGAGATGGAGCACGTCATCTTCGCCGGCTTCACCCATGAGCCGGCCGTGCGCCTGGCCGAGGCGCTGATCCGCGCCCTGCCCCGGCCCCTGGCGCGCGTGTTTTACTCCGACAACGGCTCCACCGCCGTCGAGGTGGCCCTCAAAATGGCCTGGCAGTACTGGCGCAACCGGGGCGAGACCGGGCGGCGGCTGTTCCTGGCCATGCAGGGCGGCTACCACGGCGACACCTTCGGCGCCATGGCCGTGGGCCGCACCAGCGGCTACTACGGCCCCTTCGACGAGCTGCTTTGCGAGGTGACGCACCTGCCCTTCGCCCCCACCTGGGATGGCGACGCGGGCGTGGAGCAGCGCGAGGCCCTGGCCCTCCGACGCATCGACGAGACGCTGGCGCGGCACGGCGACGAGGCCGCGGCGTTCATCGCCGAGCCCCTGGTCCAGGGGGCCTCGGGCATGAACATCTGCCGGCCGCAGTTTCTGGCGGCCGTGTGCGACCGCATGCGCGAGCGCGGCATCCCGGTGATTCTCGACGAGGTCATGACCGGTTTCGGCCGCACGGGCACCATGTTCGCCCTGGAACAGGCCGGCGTGGCCCCGGATCTCGTCTGCCTGTCCAAGGGCCTCACGGCCGGCTTCCTGCCCATGGCCGCCACGGTGGCCAGCGAGCGCATCTACGAGTCCTTTCTGGGCGACACCTTCTACACGGCCTTCTCCCACGGCCATTCCTTCACCGCCAACCCGCTGGGCTGCGCGGCGGGGCTGGCCTCCCTGGAGCTCTTCGCCGAGGAGGACACCCTGGGCCGCATCCGGCGCATCGGCGCGGCCAACCGGGAATGGCTGCTGGAGCTGGCGCGCCTGCCCGGCGTCGCGCGGCCACGGACCATCGGCTCCATCGCCGCCGTGACCCTGGGCGCCGAGGCCGGGGACTATCACGCCGAAATCGGGGCCACGGTGCGCGCGGAATGCCTCCGGCGCGGCGTCCTCGTGCGGCCCATGGGCAACGTGGTCTACCTCATGCCGCCGGCCTGCGTCACGCCGGCGGAGCTGCGCCGGGCCCAGGACGTCATCGCCGAGGTGCTGCGGGACAACGCCCGGCTCTACGTGCGCTGACAAGCGACACGCCGCAAAAAAGGCCCGCCCCGGCGCAACCGGAGCGGGCCTTTTCATGTCCGGCGGAAGCCGGGCCTACTCGGCCTGGAAGGTACCGCTCTTGCCGCCGGATTTGTAGACCAGACGGCAGTCGGTGATGCGGATGTCCTTCTGCACGGCCTTGCACATGTCGTACAGGGTGGCGGCGGCGATCTGCGCCGCGACCAGGGCCTCCATCTCCACGCCCGTGCGAGCGCTGGTGCGGGCCTCGGCCTCGATGCGCACGACGCCCGCGGCCTCATCGACGTCGAAGCGCACGTCGGCGAAGTCCAGGGGCAGCGGATGGCAGAGGGGGATCAGCTCGGCGGTGCGCTTGGCGGCGAGCACGCCGGCGATGCGCGCCGCGCCCAGGGCCTCGCCCTTGGGCAGGGCCTTGTCCACGAGCAGGCGCATGGTCCGGGCGTTGAGATGCACCTCGGCCCGGACGCGGGCCACGCGCACGGTCTCAGCCTTGCCGGACACGTCCACCATGCGGGCGCGGCCCTGATCGTCGAGATGCGAAAAGCCTTCGGCCACGATCCTATTCCCCCATCACCTTCTCTTTGGCCTTCTTAAAGATGTTCTTGACCTTTTTGAGGGGCTTCTCCTCCTCCAGGCGGGCGAACTCACGCAGGATCTCCTCCTGCCTGGCGGTGAGGCCCGTGGGGGTCTCGACCCGGACCTCCAGGAGCAGATCGCCCCTGCGGCCGCCGCCAGGATGGGGCATGCCCAGCCCGCGGAGCTGGAAGACCTCGCCCCCCTGGGTGCCCTTGGGCACGTCCACGGTGATCGGGTCGTCCAAAGTGGGAATCTCGATCTTGTCGCCCAGGGCGGCCTGCACGAAGGTCACGCTGCGGCGCAGGATGAGGTTCTGGCCCTGGCGCTCGAAGGTCTTGTCCGGCTCCACGCTGATGACCACGAAGAGGTCGCCCGGGGGACCGCCGTTGACGCCGGGCTCGCCCTCGCCGCGCAGACGCAGGCGCGAACCGTCGTCCACGCCGGCCGGGATGCGCACCTTGAGCTCACGCACCTGGCTGACCTGGCCGCCGCCGTGGCAGGTGGAGCAGAACTTGGAGATGATCTTGCCGCGGCCGTGGCAGGCCGGGCAGGTGACGGAGATGCGGAAGAAGCCCTGGGCCTGCTGGATGTGGCCGGTGCCGCGGCACTGGCGGCATTCGGTCAGCTCCGAGGCCGGGTCCGCGCCGCTGCCCTTGCAGTCCGGGCAGACCGCGTTCATGGGGATGCGCAGCTGGACCTCGTCGCCCTTGGCCGCCTGGCGGAAGGAGATGTGCAGGTTGTAGCGCAGGTCCATGCCGGCCTGGGCCCGACGGCCGCCCCGACCACCGCCGGCGGAGAAGCCGAAGAACTCGCCGAAGATGTCGCTGAAGGCCCCGAAGATGTCCTCGGAGGAGTTGAAGCCCGCCCCGCCGCCGTTCAGCCCGTCATAGCCGAAGGCGTCGTAGCGGCGGCGCTTTTCGGGGTCGCGCAGGACGTCATAGGCCTCGGCGGCCTCCTTGAACTTCTGCTCGGCCTCGGGGTTGTCCGGGTTGCGGTCCGGGTGGAACTCGAAGGCCAGCTTGCGATAGGCCTTCTTGAGCTCGTCCTCGCCGACGTCCTTGCGCACGCCGAGGACTTCGTAGAAATCGCGTTTGGCCATGACCGGAAGCTACTTGGTGTCGATGTGGATGCCGGCCTCGGGGATGGCGTCGCCGGGCAGCACCTTGCCCTCGGCGATCTCGCGCAGGGCCGTGACGGCCTCCTTGTTGCGCGTCTCCAGGAGCGGCGAATAGCCCTCGCGGTACTGCTTGACCCGCTTGATGGCCATCTGCACGATGAGGAACCGGTTGCTCACCTTGGCCAGACAATCTTCCACAGTGATTCTCGCCATGAAGCTCTCCTGTAATTTGACCAGCGCCTCAGGGGGCCTTGACCGGCGCATGCGGAGGCATGAAGCCCTGCACGTCCTCAAGCAGCTGGCTGGTGACGGGGTAGTACATCTCCTCCGAGCCCACCTTGAGCCAGCACTGATCGGCCGGCAGGCGGGGATCGGTAAAGAACGTGAACGACGACAACACCTTGCCGTCTCGACCCAGGAGGTCGAGGACAAGGCGCTGCGCGGCCGGATAGCCCAGGCGGCTCACCGGCTCCGCTTCGAACCTTAATTCTTTAAGTCGCCACAGCGTCATGTCAATACCCGGCAGCTTGCGGCCGTGCTCGCGGTCCTCCCAGCCGGCCGGGGTCTTTTCGACCAGCAGGGTCTGGTTGCCGGACACGGAGTACACGCGCGCGCCCTCGACCTGGGCCGAATCAAAGGCGATGACGCCGCGCCACTGCATGTCGTAGGCCTGCCGCACGAGGCTCTTGGCCTTGTCGCGGTCCAGGTAGAAGCCCAGCGGATGCCGCGTGGAGCGGCCATAGACCTGCTCGGCGTCGAGCGGGGGATAGAGTTCCACGCGCTGTGGGGTCGTGGACTTCTGCACCTGCACCTCGATGACGCACACGGGCTTGCCCGCGGGCTGCTGCTCGGGCTTGGTCAGGATCACGTCGGCCGTGAGCGCGGTGAGGTTGTGCAGGTACAGGCGCACCTCGGAGGACGACACCGTGGTGCTGCGCATGGCCTCGGGCTTGAGGAACAGGAACTGCTCGTCCTTGCGGTCCAGCTCCCACTGGACGCCGTTGGCGCTGGAGAGAGTGAGGTGCTGTGCGTCCTCGCCGCGCACGTCGAGCAGCCGGGCGTCGAAATAGTGTTCCGAGGGCTTGTCGAACTGGTGCAGCACGCTGGCGTCGAGCAGGAACACCGTGTCCGGGGCCAGGCTCGAATGGGCGTAGAGGGCCGCGCCGGTGGGCGTTTCGTGGCCCAGGGTGTACTGCACCTCGCGCAGTTCGTTGGACGAGGGCTTGACCAGGATGCGCACGGCCGGATCGTCGAAGCCGAGGTTGGCGGCATCGCCGCCCTGGGCCTGATCGACGTTCTGGGTGGGCCGGTTGTGGGCGATGGCCGCGAGCAGACCCTCAATGCGCGTGGCGTCGGCCGGGACGGGCGGCACATCGGTCCCGGCGCCGGCCAAGCGCACCACCCAGCCGCCCTGCTCACGCAGAAGGGTGTAGTGCTCCTTGCGCGTGACCACGTCGATGGACTGCACGTTGTCCGGCGAGTACCCGGGCCAAACGCCCAGCGCCAAGCGCTGCTCCTGCTGGAAAAGGCAATAGCCGAGACCGAGCGCGGCCAAAAGGGCCAGCCCGAAGAGCAGTCCGAAACGTGTAAGGGGATTGGTCAACTCTGGCCTTCCGGAATGAAAAGCGGGCAGCGCCCGTGCTGTAAAAACAGTGAAACCGACGTGCCGCGTAAGGTCCAGAGCGGCGGCTTGCGCGCCACGGCCTGGAAAGAAGTTTCCGTTAACCGCGCGCGTATTGCATGTCAAGAACAAATGACATAAGCCCTGTGGCTCCGGTCCGATTGGGACCACAAGGAGCGGAAATGTCCGGTTTCAGCAAGCTCACCTTCGCCCAGAAGAAATGCGTCAGCACGGTGGGCATGCTCATGCACAAGACCGCCATGGCCGGCGCGGGCGCGCGCATCGGCGTCGCCGTCTCCGGCGGGGTGGACAGCTTCGTGCTGCTCAAGACCCTGACCATCCGCAAGGCCATCCTGCCCTTCCCCATCGAGATCATGGCCCTGCACGTGAATCCCGGCTTTGACCCGGCCAACCACGCGCCGCTCGCGGAGTGGGTCGCCCGCGAGGGACTGGCCGCGCACTTGGAGGTCACGGACCATGGCCCGCGGGCGCATTCCGAGGAGAACCGCAAGAACTCGGCCTGCTTCTATTGCAGCATGCTGCGCCGCAAACGGCTCTTCGACCTCTGCCGCGAGTACAATCTCACGCACCTGGCCTTCGGCCACAACGCCGACGATCTGGTGGCGACCTTCTTCATGAACGTCGTGCAAAACGGCCGCGTGGACGGCATGAACGCGGCCGAGGACTTCTTCGGCGGCCGGCTCAAGGTCATCCGCCCGGCGCTGTTCCTGGAGAAATCCTACATCAAGACTGCGGCGCGTCAATGGGGCCTGCCGATCTGGAGCAACCCCTGCCCCTCGGCCGGGCACACCCGCCGCGCCGAGATCGAGGCCTGGGTCAAACTCCAGACCGGACGCGACAAACGCCTGCGCCAGAACGTGCTCAACGCCATGATGCGCTACCAGCTGGAACGCGACGCGCCCGGCTTGACCGACTTTTCATGATGGGCTAAGAAGAGAGCATTCTGGGTGCGTGTCCCCATTCGCTAACGCTACCCCCTGGAATCACTCATGTTTTTTGGGCGCTACCACATCGTCATCTTCCGCGAGAACCGCGGCACCACGCGAAAGTTCAAATTCCGCGGCTGGATGCTTATGGGCATCGGCCTGCTCCTGGCGGGCATGGTCCTGGGCAACCTCGTGCTGTTCAAGGACATGGCCCTCAGCGACGGCGGCGACCGCTCCCTGAACTTCACCGAAAAATCCGCCCACGAACAAAAGTCCCAGCTCCTCAATCTCAGCCAGAAGCTCATCTCCCTCCAGAAGGACGTCTCCCGCATCCGCGACTTCGACTCCAAGCTCCGGGTCATGATCAACCTGGAGCAGGAGAACGTCATGAGCACGGCCCCGCGCGGCGGTCCGGGACAGGACCTCTCCCGCGGCTACCTGCCGATCTACCGCCAGGAGCTGCTGGCCCGGAAGATGAACGAGTTCCTGCGCCAGCTCTCGACCGAGGCCCGCCTGGAGGAAGTCCGCCAGCAGGAGATCATCCAGCGCCTGCGCGCCAACAAGGACGTTCTGGAGTCCACGCCCTCGGTCTGGCCGGCCGGCGGCTGGGTGACGTCCGGCTTCGGCTGGCGCAGCTCGCCCTTCACCGCGCGCAAGGAGTTCCACAAGGGCCTGGACATCTCCGCGCCCACGGGCACGCCCATCTATGCGCCCTCGCGCGGGGTGGTGGCGCTCGTCGAGCGCGATCCCGCCTACGGCCTTGTGCTCGACATCACCCACGGCGGCGGGCTCACCACCCGCTACGGCCACCTGCAGCGCGTCAACGTGAAGCAGGGCCAGGTGGTGCAGCGCGGCGAAACCATCGCCTTCATCGGCGACTCCGGCCGGAGCACGGGCCCGCACCTGCACTACGAGGTGCGCATCAGCGGCGTTCCCGTGAACCCCATGCGCTACATCCTGAACTAGCCCGTTTCCCTCCGCCCCTTTACGCCCGGCGCGAGAACGGCTAGTCTCCCGCAAGCCGTCCGGACGGCGACGCGCAAAGGGTGCGCGCGCAAACCCGCGGCAGCAGGCGGCCGTCCATGGACATCTTCCACTTCGACCCGGCCACGGTCATCAGCTTCTACCTCACGCTGTTCCGCATCAGCGTGGTGCTCTTCATCATGCCGTTTTTCGGCGACACCCTGCCCAACGTCATCAAGGCCGCCCTGCTCCTGGTGCTGACGCTCGCCGTGTGGCCCAAGCTGTCCTTTCCCGCCAGCGCCTTCCCGGCCAATCCACTGAACCTGGCGGTGATGTTCGCCGGCGAGATCGTCCTGGGCATGGCCCTGGGAATCATCGTGCGCATGCTCATCGCCGCGGTGCAGATCGGCGGCGCCATCATCAACTTCCAAATGGGCTTCTCCATGGTCAACTCCATCGACCCGCTCACGGGCCAGCAGGAGCCGGTGACCACCTATTTCATCTACATGTGCACCATGCTCACGTTCCTGTCGCTCAACGGCCACCTGCACCTGATCAAGGCCCTGGGCGACAGCTTCGATGTGGTTCCGCCGGGCGGGCTCTTCCTGACGCCGCAGCTCATGGGCGAGGTCATGTCCTTCGCCAAGCAGATGTTCATCCTCGGCGTGCGCATCGCCGCGCCGGTGATCCTGGCGCTCTTCCTGGTCGATCTGGCCCTGGCGCTGATCTCCCGCGTGGCCCCGCAGATGAACATCCTGACCATGGGCTTCCCGCTCAAAATCATGGTCGGCTTCCTGTTCCTCGGCTACGTCATGGAGATGATGAGCGACTACGTCACCAGCTTCATCGACGTGATGGACGCCGTGATGCTGCACATCATGCACATCGGCGTCATCAACACCTAGCGCGGCGGGCCCCATGTCCAGGGAAGATCCGAGCAGAACGGAAAAGGCGACGCCCAAACGCGTCAAGAAGGCCCGCGACGAGGGCAGCGTCTCGCGGTCCGGCGAGCTCACCAAAGCCGTGGTGCTCCTCGGCGCGGTGGTCGCCATGCGCTACATGGGCGAGTACTATTACAAGCACTTCACCGAGATCTTCGACTGGTTCTTCACCGAAGGGCTGCGCCGCCAGCTCGACCCCGACACGGTGTACCACCTGTTCGTCTGGGTGATGGTGAAGATCGCCCTGCTCGTGCTGCCGCTGATGATCCTCATCGCCACGGTGGCCTATACGGTGATCCGGCTGCAGGTGGGCAAGCTGTGGGTGTTCAAGGTCAAGTGGGACCGCATCAACTTCAACATCCTCGGCGCGCTCAAGCAGCTCATGATCAGCACCGACACACTGGTGCGCCTGGGCCGCAGCATCGGGCAGGCCCTGGTGGTGGCCGTGGCGCCCTACATGGTCATCCGTGAGGAGCTGCCCAACCTCATCCCGCTGTTCCACCAGAACGTGCTCGGCATCTCCAGCTACATGCTGCTCGTGGCCTACAAGATGGTCTGCTACGCCCTGGTGCCGATGATCCTCATCGGCATCGCCGACCTGTGGTACACGCGCTGGCGCTATGACGACAACCTGATGATGACCAAGGAAGAGATCAAGGACGAGCGCCGGCAGGTGGAAGGCGACCCGGCGGTCAAGCAGAAGCAGCTGCGCAAGATGTACGAGGTCATGGGCCGCCGGCTCAAGAGCACCGTGCCCAAGGCCGACGTGGTCATCACCAACCCGACGCACTACGCCGTGGCCCTGCGCTACGACGTCACCGAGGCCCCGGCCCCCATGGTCGTGGCCAAGGGCGTGGACCGCATGGCCAAGCAGATCCGCGAAATCGCCATCGAAAACGACGTTCCCATCCACGAGAATCCGCCGCTGGCACAGGCCTTGTATAAGCAGGTGGAAATCGGCGAGACCATTCCCGAGGAGATGTATCAGGCCGTGGCCGCCATCCTGGCCAAGCTGGCGAGATTCAAGAACCGCCGGGCCTGATCCGAATCCGGGCAAGACGCTCGCCGGGTGTCTGCAACACTGCGGGAGCGTCAACTTTATGTCCCAGAGCGCCAAATTCGCCAAGCTCGAAATCGACTACTCCAAGTTCGCCAAGCAGGGCGACATCCTTCTCGCCATCGGCGTCGTCATCGTGCTCATGATGATGCTGGTGCCAGTGCCGACCATGATGCTGGACCTGATGCTCACCCTGAGCATCTCCCTCAGCATGGTCGTGCTGATCACCTGCATGTTCATGGAATCACCCATGGAATTCAGCATCTTCCCGTCCCTGCTGCTGGTGACGACCTTGATGCGCCTGTCGCTCAACGTGGCGGCCACGCGTCTGGTCCTCCTGCACGGCGACGAGGGCACCGCGGCGGCCGGCACCGTGATCCAGAGCTTCGGCGAGTTCGTCGTCGGCGGCAACTACGCCATCGGCATCGTGGTCTACTTCATCCTGTTCACCATCAACAAGACCGTCATCGTCTCCGGTATGACGCGCATCGCCGAAGTGGCCGCGCGCTTCACCCTGGACTCCATGCCCGGCAAGCAGATGGCCGTCGAGGCGGACCTCAACGCCGGGCTCATCGACGAGGCCGAGGCCACCAAGCGCCGCAACCGCATCCGCAAGGAGGCCGACTTCTACGGCGCCATGGACGGCGCGGGCAAGTTCGTTTCCGGCGACGTCAAGGCCGGCCTGATCCTGCTGTTCATCAACATCATCGGCGGCTTCTTCATCGGCATGCTCCAGAAGGGCATGAGCTGGCAGGAGGCCGCGCGCACCTATACCATCCTGTCCATCGGCGACGGTCTGGTGTCCACCATCCCCTCGCTGATCATCGCCACGGGATCGGGCATCATCGTCTCCCGCGCCGCAGCCGAGGCCAAGATGGGCGAGGAATTCCTCGGCCAGCTGACCTTCCACCACCGCGCGCTCAAGCTCGTTTCCGGCATCCTGCTCGTCTTCGCGCTGATTCCCGGCCTGCCCACCCTGCCCTTCCTGCTCTTCTCCGGCTTCATCTTCTGGGTCGCGCGCATGGCCGAGCGCACCCGCCCGGAGCACGACGCCCAGAAGAAGGCCGAAGAGGAAAAGGCCAAGGGCGGTCCCAAGCTCGACACGCCGGAAGAGGTGCAGTCGCTCCTGCCGCTGGACCAGCTGGAACTGGAGGTTGGCTACGGCCTCATCCCGCTGGTGGACGAGGAGCAGAACGGCAACCTGCTCTCGCGCATCCGCAGCATCCGCCGGCAGTTCGCGCTGGACATGGGCGTGGTCATCCCCTCGCTGCACCTGCGCGACAATCTCCAGCTCAAGCCCGGCGAGTACCGCGTGCTGGTGAAGGGCAACCCCATCGCCTCCGCGGAGATCCTCATCGACCACTTCCTGGCCATGGACCCCGGCGACGCCAAGCACAAGATCGACGGCGTGGCCACCGTGGAGCCGGCCTTCAACCTGCCGGCCGTGTGGATCCCCGAGGCCCAGCGCGAATCGGCCATGCTCGCCGGCTACACCGTGGTCGACCCCTCCACCGTGGTGGCCACGCACCTGACCGAGGTCTTCCGCCGCAACCTGCACGAGTTCCTCGGCCGCCAGGAGGTCCAGGAGCTGCTGAACAACCTGGCCAAGCGCGCGCCCAAGGCCGTGGAGAACCTCGTGCCCGGCGTGCTCTCCCTGGGCGTGGTCCAGAAGGTCCTGCAGAACCTCGTGCGCGAGGGCGTCAGCATCCGCGACATGCTCTCCATCGCCGAGGCCCTGTCCGACTACGGCTCGGCGGTGCAGGACCCGTCCGTGCTCACGGAGTACGTGCGCTCGCGCATGGGCCGCACCATCGTCAAGGGCTTCCTCGCCACCGACGGCTCCCTGCCCATCGTGACCCTGGCCGGCGACGTCGAGACGACGATCTCCCAGGGCATCCGCACAACGGACTCCGGCGGCTATCTCGCCCTGGAGCCGGGCAAGGCCCAGCAAATCATCCGGGCCATCGGCAGCGCCCAGGAAAACGCGGTGAACACCGACGGCCAGCCGGTTCTGCTGACCACGCCGCAGGTGCGACCGCATCTGGCCCAGTTGTTGCTAAGGTTTCTTCCAACCATGCCTGTGATTTCGCAGGCGGAGATACCGGCAGATGTCAAGATCCAGTCCCTCGCCACCGTCAAACTGAGCTGACGCCATGCACGTGAAGACATTCAAGGGATCGGATGCCCAGGCCGCCTTGGCGAAGGTGAAGGCCGAATTGGGCGAGGACGCCATCATCCTCAACACCAAGACCGTGCGCACGGGGGGCGTCCGCTGCTGCGAGATCACCGCAGCCCTGGACCCCGCGGCCAAGGCGGCCGCCAAGCCCTCCCCGGCCCGCTCCGCGCGCGAATCCGGAGGCCCCATGCTCCCGGACGAGAACCCCGCGGACTGGGCGTGCGAGTGGCGGCAGATCAAGGACCAGCTCATGGCCCTGGTCAAGCCGCAGATGAACATGGAGGAGCTTTCCCCCCGGCAACGCGTAGCCATCAAGTACCTGGAGCGCGAGGAAGTCGACACCCAGGTCCTCCTGCGCGTGTTCCTGGACCTCAAGGCCGACCCCGACCGCCCGATCCTGCCGGTGCTGGAGTCCTGCGCCCCGACCTGCGGGTTCGAGTCAAAAAAATGGCCCCAGCGTTTCCACATTTTCGCCGGGCCCCACGGCGCGGGCAAGACCTCCTGCCTCATCCGCCTGGCCCTGCGCGAGAAGAGCCAGCGCCCCAAGGCCCGCGTCTGCGTGGTCGCCGCCGACCAGGGCGGCCAGGGCAAGGGCCGGCTGGTGCTGCGTCATTACGCCGACCTGTCCTGCCTGGCCTACCGCGAAGCCGGCAGCTTCGAGGAGATGCAGGAGGTGCTCAAGGAAGCCTCCCGTTTCGACATGGTGTTCATCGACCTGCCCGGGCTTTCGGGCAAGGCCGTGCTGTCCGAGCATCTGGCCGATCTGGGTCTGGCGGACGGCCGCGACATGGCCGCGCATCTGGTGGTGGCGCCCTACTTCTGCGCCAGCCAGTATGCGGAGATCGCCCGGCGCTACGCCAGCCCCCTGGTCAAAAGTCTCATCTGGACGAAACTGGACGAAGCCTGTAGTTTCGGAGCGTTGCTCAATCTGGCCCGGCTCACGGAACTGCCGGTGTCCGCCCTGTCTTACGGCTCCGGGCTGAAAAACAGCATCGCCCCGGCCAAGAGCGACATGTTGTGGCGGCTGATCTTCAAGCACACGCTGCCCGGCGGCTGCGCCGAGCTGGCGGCATAAGGCGAGGAGCCATGACGCAGAACGCACTCCCCCTGGTCTTCTCGGTCACCTCCGGCAAGGGCGGGGTGGGCAAGACCAACCTTTCGGTGAACCTGGCCGTGGAGCTGGCGCGCGCCGGCAAGCGCGTGGTCATCCTCGACGCGGACCTGGGCCTCGCCAACGTCGACGTGATCCTCGGCCTCGCGCCCAAGCTGAACATCTTCCATCTGTTCAACGAGGGCATGACCCTGGAGAAGATCCTCTTCGACACGCCCTACGGCTTCCGCATCCTGCCGGCCGCCTCGGGCGTCTCGGACATGGTCAACCTCACCGCCGGGCAGAAGCTCGACCTGCTGGAGGCCATGGACTACCTGGAGAACGGCGTGGACCACCTCATCGTGGACACCGGCGCGGGCATCAACGACAACGTGCTCTATTTCAACATCGCGGCGCAGGAGCGCCTGGTCGTGCTCACCCCGGAGCCGACCTCGCTCACCGACGCCTATGCGCTGATCAAGGTGCTCAAGCTCAACCACGGCGTGGACCGCTTCCGCATTCTGGTGAACATGACCAGGGACGAGAAGACCGCGCGGGAGATCTTCATCAAACTGTACAAGGCCTGCGACCATTTCCTCTCCGGCGTCTCCCTCGACCTCGTGGGCTTCGTGCCCATGGACCCGCTGGTGCGCAAGGCGGTCATCGCCCAGACCCCCTTCACGCATCTGACCCCGGACTGCCCGGCCAGCGTGGCCGTGCGGCAGGCCGCAGAGCGGATCAACACCTGGAAAGTCACGGCGAAGGCAGATGGAAACATTAAATTCTTCTGGAAAAAGCTCCTCTTCCAGGAGCAGTCCGTGGCGTGAGCTGGAGGCCGGACAGAAGGCCTGGGCGCACTTCGCACCGCGCGACCAGGAGCAGATCGTCCGCCACTACGCCCCGAAGATCCGCATTCTCGCCCTGCGGATGAAGAACAAGCTCCCGCAAAGCGTGGAGCTTGGCGAACTCATCAGCGCCGGCAGCGTGGGGCTGCTCGACGCCCTGGGAAAGTTCCGTCCGGAGCTGGGCATCAAGTTCGAGACCTACTCCGAGAACCGGATCAAGGGCGCCATGCTCGACGAGCTCCGGCGCATGGACTGGTTTTCCCGCGGGCTGCGCCAGAAGGTCAAGATGCTCGACGAGGCCATGCGGCAGATCGAACATGAGACCGGCGGAACGCCCACCGAGGCGCAGCTCGTCACCAAGACCGGCCTTTCCGCCCGCGATGTGCAGAACGGCCTGGAGGCCCTGCAGAACCAGATGTGCGTCAGCCTGGACGTCTTCCAGGAGAACTTCGTCGGCAGCAGGGAGGCGATTTCCGAAAACGAGCCTTACCAGTCAACGGCTTTCCAGGAAATGGTTGACAAGATTGCTGGGCTCATAGAAGAGTTGACGCCCAGAGAGAAACTGGTCATATCGCTCTATTACGGTGAAGAGTTGAATATGAAGGAGACCGCCCAGGTCATGGACATCACCGAGGGGCGCGTCTCGCAACTGCATTCCCAGGCATTGGCGAAGCTGAGGGACAGCTTCCGCCGGCGCTACGAAAACGAAGGCTGAGAGGAGTAACCACATGCCCGCAGACAAGAATATGCGCATTCTCGTTGTCGACGACTTTTCCACCATGCGCAAGATCATCAAGAACATCCTCCGCCAGCTCGGCTTCAACAACGTCGTCGAGGCCGACGACGGCACAACCGCCTGGGAAACCCTCAACCGCGACAACGTGGACTTCATCATCTCCGACTGGAACATGCCGCAGATGACCGGCATCGAGCTGCTGCGCAAGGTCCGCTCCAGCGAGGAATACGCCACTACGCCGTTCCTCATGGTCACGGCCGAGGCCCAGCAGGAAAACATCATCGAAGCGGTCCAGGCCAAGGTCTCCAACTACATCGTCAAGCCGTTCACGCCGGAGACCCTGGGCCAGAAGATCGACAAGATCTTCGGCTAAGCGCCTGAGCCCGTAACGGGGGCATGCTGTTCATGGTTCCTGATCCGGCGGAGGAGGCCGAAGCGAAACGGTCGGCAGCACAAGCCGACGCGATGATTGACACCAGCGAGGCCTCGCGCGGGGCCCAAAAGGTCGAACTGGACCTGGAGGACGCGCCCTTCCTTGAGGAAGAGGAAGAGGTCAAGCCGGAAGAGCCCAAACCCAAGGCCGAAGTCAGCCTTGAGCAGCCCAAGGAGGAGAAGAAGCCCCTTCTGGCGGGGCGCAAGAAGCTCATCATCGGCGCCGCGGCGCTCCTCGTGCTGGTGGCGGCAGCCCTGGCCGTCAAACTCCTCTTCTTCAAGGGCAAATCCTCTCCCGCACCGGAAAAAACCGCACAAAACGCCACCAAGGAAGCCGCGACGGCCACGCCGCCGCCAGCTCCGGCGAAGCCGGAGTTCCAGGTCCACATGGACCCCTTCTGGGTGGAGCAGAAACAGGGCGACACCGTCCGCTTCCTCATCGTCCGCATCCTGCTCACCACGCAGGACGAAGGTATCGCCAAGGAGTTCCAGGCCAAGCTGCCTCCGGCCAGAAATGCGATTTTCTATTATCTAAAGAATAAAGACGTGCAGTTTTTGGCCGATGAGAACAATGCAGAGAAATTGAGAAGCGAACTGCTGCTCGTGGCCAACCAGTACGTCACCGACGGCAAGTTCGACAGCCTGCTCTTCGAGGAATACGTGGTGAAATAGATGGCTACCGGAGCGCTCGACCTGCCCATCCTGATCTCCCAGCTGCCGCACATGCAGCAGGTGGCGGGACCGCAGCACATGCCCGCCGAGGCGCAGCAGGTGCTCTTCAGCCAACTCGTGGCCGACCAGCAGCGCCAAAACGATCACAAGGTCCAGACGGTGGAGAAGGATGACGGCTTGGCCGCCATGGGCCGCGAATCCGGCGGCAACCGGAATCACGGGCAGCAGATGGCGCAGCAGCGCAAGTTCCAGCATCAGGAGGCCGATCCCGGCACCTCGACCCAGGCCTCCAACGCCTCGCCCTGGTCCGGGAACATCATCAACGTCAAGATCTGACCGGCCTCAACGTCGCCGCTCCCGCCTGCGGCGCTCGCGATCCTCCTCCCGCTCCTCCTCCTTCGTCGGAAAGCGCCCCGTGAACCAGTAGTCCAGCCAACGGCTGCGCTCCCTCTGCTCCGGTCCGCTGCCGCGGGTAAAGCGCAGGCGGTCGATGAACAACGCGAGCAGCAGGCCCAGCAGCAGGCAGAGCAGGCCGAACAACCACTTGCCCATCGTTCACGTTCCTCCCTCAAACTGCCCGTTACTCCGGGCCGCGCCGCTTGGCGAGAAAAACTTTGCGCCTTCGCCATTGCCAGCCGCCGCAAGCCTGCCTATAGTGCGCTAGTCACAGCGCTCAACACCAACGCACACAAGGAGTCAGCATGCTTCAGGCCAGCGAATTCACCCTGTTCAGCGGCGGCGCCCAGGGCGCCGAGGCCGAGTTCGGCCGCCAGGCCGAAATGGCCGGCGTCGCCGAGGTCAACTATTCCTTCGAGGGCCACAAAATCGAGCGCGCCCGCGGCCTGCGCATGCTCACCCAGGAAGAGCTCATGCGCAAGGACGTCAGCCTGAGCTACGTGTCCAAGCTGCTCGCCCGCAACTTCAGCAACGGCCCGCTCATCCGCATGGTCCTGCGCACCATCATGTACCAGGTGGACGCCGGCCTGGAGGTCTTCGTGGTGGGCAACATCCTGGACAACGGCACCGTCAACGGCGGCACCGGCTGGGGCGCGGAGTTCGCCAAGATCTGCAACAAGCCGCTGTTCGTCTTCGATCAGGTGAAGGACGGCTGGTTCACCTGGACGGGCGACGCCTGGGAATCCGTCACCGCCCCGGTGATCACCAAGACCCACTTCACCGGCACGGGCACGCGCTTCCTGGAGGACAACGGCCGCGCGGCCACCGCCGCGCTCTTCGCCCGCTCCTTCGGCAACTAGCGGCCGCAGGCGAATACCACGGGGCGGTCCGGACCGGAAGGTCCGGGCCGCCTTTGCGCTTCCGCCGCATTGCATTTGCCCCGAAAACCGGGCAATCATCCGCCAGCGGCGCTCCGCGCCGCGATCAGCGAACCGATCAAACCCCAGAGGCGCCGCCATGCAGATATCCGCACTGCTCCTGCTCGTGCTCACCCTCACCGAGCTGGTGCTGCTCCTCGTGGTCATCGCCTTCTACCTGCGCCTGCGCAAATCCGAGGCCCTCATCGCCCGCATGCAGACCAAGCAGGAGGAGTTCCTGGTGAAGCTCCGGGCCAACGCCCAGCTGGAGCAGGAGCTGGTGGACAGCTTCTCGCGCCGGCAGGAGGAGCTGGCCCGCCTGGACACCCAGCTCACCGAGCGCGTGGTCATGCTCAACAAGCTGCTCAAGCAGGCCGACGAATACACCAAGAGTCCGCAGTTCCTGCGCCAGGTGGTCATCACCGGCTACCGCCAGGGCAAGAGCCCCAAGGAGCTGGCCAGGGTCACGGGCATCGGTCTGGACGAGGTGGAGCTGATCATCGACCAGGCCGGCAGCTAGCCGGCGGGGACGGCGGCCAATGCGCATCAGCGGATTCGGTTCCGGGTACGACCGACAGCCCGACGGCGAACGCGACCGCGCCGCCGCGTTCCGCGCGCGTCACAGCATCGGCCAACGCGTGCGCGGAAGCATTCTGCGCCGCGACCCCAACGGCCTGTACTGGGTGCGCGTCGGCGGCGAGGAGCTGCTCGCGCGGCTGGAGGTCCCGGCCGACCCCGGCGACGAACTCTGGTTCATCGTCCGCGCGCTGACCCCGGAGATCATGCTCCAGGCCCTGGCCCACGGCCAAGCCGCGGCCGATCTCCCCGGCCTCCTGCAACGCTTCCGCGCCGCGCGGGAGGTCTTCGAACAGCAGGACGCCGGTCTCTTTGCGGCGCTCAGGAACCTTCCGCCCGCGCCGGATGCGCGCGGGGAGGCCTTCCAGACCGCGCTGAAGCAGACCCCGGCCGCCGCCGAACGCCTGGGCAGGGTTCAGGACCTCCTGGGCCAGCTCAACGCCGGGGTCAATCCGGCGCGCGGCATGCTGGCCCTGTACGAGCCCTGGCTGCTGCCCGAACTTCGGCGCAGCGAGGCCTGGCGGCGCGGCGATTCAGCGGCCCTCAGCGCCGCCTCCCCCGGCTGCGGCGGGGTCGAGGTCCATCTCACGCGCACGGCCAAGGGCGGCGCGCTGCGCCTGCTCTGCCAGTTTCCCGCCGCCAGCGGCCCGCTGCAGGTGGAGGCCGTGGCCCTGGCCCGCCGCTGGCTCGGCCTGGAGCCGGAGGTGCTAGTGGCGCGCCTGACACAGCCCACGCCGTGCGGCGGGGTGCTCGGCGAGCTTCTGGGCGACGCGCCGGTCTGGTCCGCCGGCGGCATCAACACCCGCGTCTAACAGACAGTATTCCCAAACAAAAAAACGCCCCGAAGGGCGTTTTCTCGTCTCCACGGCGGAAGCGGATTAGGCCAGGGCGGGCTGTCCGTGGAGGGCGCGCGCGGGCTGCATGGCCGGCTGGGCCGCGGGCGCGGCCACGGGCTGAACGCTGGTCTCGGGAAGCGGCAGGGTGCGCTCTTCGAGGTATTCGGCGGCGTTGTCCTCGACATAGCGCAGGAAGGCGTTGTTCAGCGCGTGGCCGGAGGCGAAGACCTCGAAACGCCCGAGGAACGGCAGGCCGAGCACGGCCATGTCGCCCACGAAATCGAGCATCTTGTGGCGCACGAACTCGTCGGGGTAGCGCAGGCCGTCGGAGTTCAAAACGCCGAACTCGTCGAGCACCACGGCGTTGTCCAGATTGCCGCCGAGGGCCAGACCATTGGCGTGCAGGTACTCCACCTCGCGCAGGAAGCCGAAGGTCCGGGCCTTGGCCAGCTCGCCGGCGAAGGCGTCCGGGGTCACTTCCATGGCCAGCTTCTGACGGCCGATGAGCGGATGGGTGAACTGGATGGTGTAGTCGAGGAAGAAGCCGTCGTGCGGGGTGGCCTTGACGAACTTGCCGTCGCGCTCGAAGCTGATGGGCTTCTTCAGCGCCAGGACCTTGCGCGCCTTGTTCTGGCGACGCAGACCGGCCTGATTCAGCAGGTACACGAAGGACGCCGCGCTGCCGTCCATGATCGGCAGCTCGCCGCCCTGGACCTCGACGCGGATGTTGTCCACGCCCAGACCGCGCACCGCGGCGAGGAGATGCTCCACGGTGGCGATGTGGTCGTGGCCGTTGCCCAGGCTGGTGGCCAGGCCGGTATCGACGACGAGGCGCGGCTTGGGGCTCAGAAAGGATGTGCCGGAACCGCTGCGCAGGGCGAACAGAATGCCGGTGTCCTCGGGCGCGGGACGGAGCACGAGTTCCACCTGCTTGCCGCTGTGCAGGCCGATGCCCATGCTGCGAACGGAATTTTTGATCGTGGTCTGCTGCATGATTCCTCCAGCATCCCGGCATATGCACAGAGGATGCCAGAGTGAAACAATGTTTTAATATGCTGATTTTATGGAATTATTTTCCAGGCGAAGCTGCCTGCAGAGTGTGTCTTTTTCACCACTTGCTGCGCGGTTGCGACACTGCTGCGGCCCGGTTGCGGCGTCTATGCACACCGCGTGACCGAAAGCACCCGGTCCAGTCCGGCGTAGTCCTTGAGAATGGCCGCCCCGCTGAAGCCGTACACGGGTTCGCCGGCCAGGGCCGCGGCGGCGCTGCCCTGCCCCGCGCCGATCTCGCAGAGCAGCCGGCCAAGCGGCTTCAAAGCCCGCGCGGCCACGGGCAGAAGCCCGCGCAGGTGCGCCAGACCTTCCTCGGCGCTCACCAGAGCCGTGCGCGGCTCATGGTCGCGCACCTCGGGCGAGAGGTCCGCGTATTCCGCCTCGCTCACGTAGGGCGGGTTGGCCGCCACGAGGTCGAAGGCCCCGGCGTCCAGCAACGGCTGGGTGAAATCCGCGCGGAGGAACAGCAGGCGCTCCGCCACGCCGTTGACGCCGGCGTTGACGCGCGCCACGGCCAGCGCCTCCTGGGAAATGTCGACGGCCACGCCGCGGGCCCGGGGAAACGCATGCGCCAGGGTCACGGCCAGACAGCCGGAGCCCGTGCCGAAATCGGCGAAGCGCAGGGGAAAGTCGCGTGGGAAGAGTTTCTGCGCCTGCTCCACGATGTGCTCGGTCTCCGGCCGGGGGATGAGCACGTCCGGGGTGACGCGGAAGGGCAGGCCGAAGAACTCGCGCTCGCCCAGGAGATAGGCGACGGGCTCGCCGGCGGCGCGGCGCGCCGCGAGGGCTTCCAGCTCCCGCATCTGCGCCGCCTGCGGCTGATCCTTGGCGCGCATGATCAGCCCCATGCGCGAAAGGCCGAAGGCCTTGCCCGCGAGCAGTTCCGCGGACAGGCGCGGCGAATCCACGCCGGCCGAGGTCAGACGGCGCGCGGCGGCCTCGACCGCCTCGGCGACGCTGCCCGCCGGAGCCGCGGCGGAGCGTTCGAGCTTCGCCAGCAGGCCGCGCAGGGCACCGGCCCCGCCCTCGCCGGGCACGGCTAGCTTTCCGAGGCCTGCTTCTTCAGGGCCTCGGTCTGGAAATGGCTGGTGAGGGCCTGGGTCAGATCCTCAACGTCGCCGTCCATCACCGCGTCGAGCTTGTACAGGGTGAGGTTGATGCGGTGGTCGGTGACGCGGCTCTGGGGGAAATTGTAGGTGCGGATGCGCTCGGAGCGGTCGCCGGAGCCCACCTGGGCGCGGCGCATGTCCGTCTCCACGGCCTTGAGCCGCTCCTGCTCGCGCGCCATCAGGCGGGAGCGCAGGACCTTCATGGCCGACTGCTTGTTCTTGAGCTGCGACTTCTCGTCCTGGCACTGCACCACGGTGTTGGTCGGCAGGTGGGTGATGCGCACGGCGGAGTCGGTGCGGTTGACGTGCTGGCCGCCGGAGCCCGAGGCGCGGAACACGTCGATGCGCAAGTCCTCGGGGCGGATGTTCAGCTCCACCTCCTCGGCCTCAGGCATGATCGCCACGGTGCAGGCGCTGGTGTGGATGCGGCCCTGGGCCTCGGTGGCGGGCACGCGCTGCACGCGGTGCGTGCCGGACTCCCACTTGAGCTTGCTGTACACGTGGTCGCCGGCGATGGAGGCGATGACTTCCTTGAACCCGCCGGTGTCCGTGGGGTTGGAGTCCATGAGCTCCACGCGCCAGCCCAGACGCTCGGCGTAGCGCGAATACATGCGGAACAGGTCGGCCGCGAACAGCGCCGCCTCCTCGCCGCCGGTGCCCGCGCGGATCTCCAGGATGATGTTCTTGTCATCCATGGGGTCCTTGGGCAGGAGCAGCACCTTGAGCTCGGCGTCCAGATCCTCCTGGCGCTTCTTGAGGCGCTCCACCTCGGCCGAGGCCATCTCGCGCATCTCCGGATCGTCGTCCTTCAGGAGTTCGCGGTTGTCCTCCAGCTCGCGGGAGACCTCTTTGTACTCGCGGAAGGCGCGGACGATGACGCCGAGATCGGCGTGGCTCTTGGCGACCTTGCGGTAGCGCTCCTGGTCGGAGACGACCTCCGGCGCGGCGAGCTCCCGCTCCAGGTCCTCGAAGCTGTGCTCGATCTCTTCCAGCTTGGCGAACATCAGCAGCCCCCCTCCTCGCTCACCGCGCACTTGAGGGCGGCCATGGCCACCTCGATCTGGCTGTCGTCAGGCTCCTTGGTGGTGAGCATCTGGAGCGCCAGACCGGGCCAGCAAAGCATCCGGCAAAAAACGTTCCGGTTGAACTTCCCGGCGAAGCGGATCATCTCGTAGGCCACGCAGCTCACCGGAATCATGAACAGGAGCTTGGCCGCGACGATGTACACGTGCTTGAGCAGGAAGACCTCGGGCTTGTACAGGGAGAGCACCAGCGGCACGAACATGGTGTGCAGGAGGATGCTCACGGCCAGGACGAAGAGCAAAAACGAGGTGCCGCAGCGCGGGTGCAGGCGGCTCCTGGCCCGCGCGTTGTCCACGGAAAGCTCCTTGCCCGACTCGAAGGCCCAGATGACCTTGTGCTCGGCGCCGTGGTACTGGAACACGCGGCGGATGTCCGGCACGACCGAGATGGCGGCGATGTAGCCGACGAACACGAGCATCTTGAAGAGCCCGTCCCAGGCGTTGAAGCTCAGGGACTCCACGTCGCCCGCCAGGCCCAGCCACTGCATCACGGCGGAGAAGAAGTGCGGCACGACGACGAACAGGCCCAGGGCCACGCCGATGGCCACGACCATTGTCAACGCGAGGTGCCAGGAGGTCAGCTCGCCTTCGCCGTCCTCGCCCTCGGAGGACTGCATGGCCGAAAAGTTCAAGGCCTTGATGCCGTTGACCATGGTCTCCAGCAGGACGGGAAAGCCGCGCAGGAAGGGCTTGCGCAGGATTGCGGCCGTGGTCATGGTGTACCAGGGGCGCGACTCCACGAGAATCTGGCCGTCGGCCTTGCGCACGGCGATGGCCAGCCGATCCCGGGAGCGCATCATCACGCCTTCGATGACGGCCTGGCCGCCAACGGTGTGGCTTGCGGCGATGAAGGGAAGCAGGGCGCGTCTCACGCGAATAACCTCGAAAAGGTCAGGGGACAGGACGAATGCGCCGGCCGCGCCGACGCGTCCCATGCAGATAAGGCCCGGTGCTGCGGAAGTAAAGACCGGGCGTCGGGGGGAAACAAGAATGCCTCCATTGGACACCCAACAGAGGCATTCCCGCTTGTGCGCCGGGGGCGCTACTTCTTGACGTCGGCGAGGTTCGCGTACTTCTTGCGGAAGCGGTCGATCCGGCCGGCGGTGTCGACGAAGCGCTGCTTGCCCGTGTAGAAGGGGTGACAGTTGGAACAGATTTCCACGGTCACTTCCTTGCCCTTGGTGGTCAGGATTTCGGTTTCATAGCCGCAGTTGCAGCGGACCTTGGCGTTATTGACGGTGGGATGGATGTCTTTTTTCATGGTGTTCTCCGTGCTCGATATTCACGTGAAGAAGGGGCATATACGCCCGATGTTTCCGGAAAGCAAGGGCCGCGACGCAGATTTTCCCCACCGGACGCGGAGCGCCCCAGCCGCCCCCCACTCCCGCATCCATTGACTACAGGCCGGCCGAAGTGTATTGTCTAGACACGTTCTTTCGCACACCAAGCCATACGGGAGTCCGGGGAACCGGGCTGAGAGGGCTGCCGACACCGCAGCCGACCGTTGAACCTGATACGGGTCATGCCGTTGGAGGAAACTGGAGCTCATCGCCCCTCGTCCGCGCCGGCCCGGTCCAAACCAGGCCGCAAGGCCGCAACAGAGGAGCGTCCCCATGTCCCTCATCGCCAAGAATACCGCTTTGGCGGCCCTGCTTGAGCGTCATGCTTCCGAGCTTTCGGAGTATGAATGCATGAGCGTCGCGGACATCCGCGCGCGCATCGAAGCCGGCTCCCTGGCGCTGCTCGCCAATCCGGCCCACGCCAAGATCCGCCCCACCCTCATCGGCCAGCCTGCCCGCGTCAAGGTCAACGCCAACATCGGAACCTCGCCCGTCACCAGCGACGGCAAGTGCGAGCTGGACAAGCTGCGCGTGGCCGAGACCGCCGGCGCCGACGCGGTCATGGACCTGTCCACCGCCGGCGACCTGGACGCCATCCGCACCCAGATGATCGCGGCCACCGCACTGCCCCTGGGCACCGTGCCGCTCTACGCCATGGCCCAGCAGCGCATGGACGCCGGCCGCGACGCCGCGGACTTCGAGGCGGGCGACCTCCTCGCCGAGGTCAAGAAGCAGGCCGAGCAGGGCGTGGACTTCATGACCCTGCACTGCGGCCTCACCCGGCGCGGCGCGATGCTGGCCATGGACGGCTCGCGCAAGCTCGGCATCGTCTCCCGCGGCGGGTCCATCCTGGCGCGCTGGATGCGCCGCACGGGCGAGGAAAACCCGCTGCTCACCCATTACGACGCGCTCCTGGACATCTGCCGCAAGCACAACGTCGTCATCAGCCTGGGCGACGGCCTGCGCCCCGGCGGCGGCTGCGACGCCGGCGACCCGGCGCAGTGGGAGGAGGTTCTCACCCTCGGCGTGCTGGCCAAGCGGGCCTGGGCGGCCGGCGTGCAGGTGATGATCGAGGGTCCGGGCCACGTGCCCCTGCACCTCGTGCAGGCGCAGATCCAGGGCATCAAGCGCGCCACCTTCGGCGCGCCCCTGTACGTGCTCGGACCGCTGGTGACGGACACCGCCGCCGGCCGCGACCACATGGCCGGAGCCATCGGCGGCGCGCTGGCCGCGCAGTACGGCGCGGACTTCCTGTGCTACCTCACCCCGGCGGAGCACCTCTGCCTGCCGGACGCCAAGGACGTGCACGAGGGCGTGCTGGCCTCGCGCATCGCCGCGCAGGCCGGCGAGACGGCCCTTGGCCGCCCCTGGGCCGTGCAGCGCGAGGCGGCCATGTGCCAGGCGCGCATGAAGCTCGACTGGAAGGGCATGGCCGACGCGGCGCTGGACCCCTGCTTGGTGCGCCAGCGCTCCCACGGCACGGAGCACGGCAAGGAGTGCGGCATGTGCGGCAAGTTCTGCGCCATCCGCATGGCCGAGCCCGAAACGAAATAAGCCCGCCCCAAGGCGGACACAAAAGAAGAGGCGGAAGCGCAAGCTTCCGCCTCTTTGCGTTCGAATCGGAGCGAAAAGCTACACGCAGCCGGTGGGCTTGGGCAGGCCGGCCATTTTGCAGGCGCCTTTGCCGGGGCCGGACGGGAACAGCTCGTAGATCTCCTTCAGCTTGTACCCCGTCACCTTGGACAGGATGCGCACCATCGGGGCGATGCCGTTCTTCTTGTAGTAGTCCTGCAGGAAGTCGATGACCTTCTGGTGGTTCTCGGAGATCACGGAGATGCCTTCGCTCTCCTTCACAT